>Ga0233448_1001976_pt1 | contig 15486 bp, 16 predicted proteins | sample SI_124_October20_2_FD_183015 | JGI IMG/M metagenome (GOLD analysis project Ga0233448, IMG submission 183015) | Seawater microbial communities from Saanich Inlet, British Columbia, Canada - SI_124_October2016_150_MG | ecosystem: Environmental > Aquatic > Marine > Inlet | place: Canada: British... | reverse complement strand
TAGTTGTGTAGAGCGACTACACGCCTATTTTTGTAACAAAAAAGACAAACAAAATTTCTGCGCAATATGGGTAGTTTATTTATTGCGTGTTACCTTATTCTAAAATTCAACGCCTTTTTGAGCTTTAATGCCATTTTTAAAAGCATGTTTCACGTCTTTAATTTCACTCACCGTATCCGCTATTTCAATAAGCTCTGCTGAGGCTGCACGCCCTGTAATAATAACATTTTGATGATTTGGACGTTGACTAATTGCATCAGTCACTTCTTCTGTTGATAGATACTTGTAATTCAGCATGTAAGTCAACTCATCCATAATGACCATATCCACACTGTCATCAGTCAACACTCGTTTGGCTTGTTGCCAAACTTTGTCGGCAAATGCAATGTCTTGTTCTCGGTTTTGAGTGACCCAGGTAAATCCAGTTTCCATGACATGAAATTCAACATCACTATGATCCCTTAAAAATAATTGTTCGCCACAACTCCAGTCACCTTTTAGGAATTGTAAAATAACCACTTTTTGTTGATGACCCAATGCTCTGATTGCCATACCAAAGGCTGATGAACTTTTGCCTTTGCCATTGCCTGTTAAAATAACCACAATGCCACGTTCGATATTGGCTTCGGTAATTTTTTTATCAATGTGCTCTTTTTTTCGTTGCATTCGTTTTTTATGACGATTTTGTTTTTCTTTATCTTCATTCATTGTTAATGTCCTAAGTGAACATAAGTAGGTGACCATAATTATATTAACATTTTAGCTCAATATTTTCCGCCCTTCGGCACTACTACTCTGACCGAATAGGCCTCTATGCAATCAGAGCAGTAACACCGAAGGTCAAAAAATCTTGAGCTAAAATTTTGTTAAGATAATTATGGTCACCTACTTAACGTCCTTTGAGCAAAGTAATAAATTTTTTGAACCACTAATGAATACTGATTTTCACTAATATAATTTATAATCCTAATACAAAATTAGTGTTTATTTGTGGTTTTTAAACTTTGTGTTTTCAATATTTGAACTACATCTATCAATATTTGAACTACATCTATAAAACAATGTTGACAAAATCAACAATAAAAAATAAAATCTAGTCAGACTAGTCGTTTATATTATATTGATTTCAAGGTTAATTACTTATGAATAATAACACATGGCAACTCCAAGATGCGAAAAGTAAATTCAGCCAACTGGTTGAAAAAGCACAAACAGAACCACAGTTTGTTACCAAACATGGAAATAATTCGGTGGTTATTATTTCGTTTGAAGACTATAAAGAAATAACTAGGCAATCAACTGATTTAGTGACTTTTTTAAGAGATTCTCCATTAATGGGGATTGATTTAGAGTTTTCACGAAATAAAGATTTTCCACGAGAGCTTGAATTGTGAAATATCTTTTAGATACTTGTGTTATATCTGAAATAATTAAACCAAAACCCAATAAAAATGTTATTTCCTGGGTTCAAAATAAAAAAAGTAACAGTTTATATTTGAGCGTACTCAGTTTAGGCGAAATAGAAAAAGGCATTGAGAAATCACCCAGCGATATAAGAAAAAATAAATTAAAACTTTGGTTGGAAGATGATCTTAAAAAGCATTTTCAGGGCAGAATAATCCCAATAGATGTCGAGATTGCAACACGATGGGGAAATCTTCAGGGTATTGCTGAATTGCGGGGAAAGCCGATGCCGACAGTTGATGGATTAATTGCTGTTTCTGGATTGGTTCGTCACTGTATCGTGGTCACTAGAAATGTTTCCGATATGCAACAAAGCTCGGCTGAATTATTTAATCCGTGGCTTGACTCAAATTAAAAATAGCAGATAAATTATTAGGCTGGGAATTTGGTATTATTCAAAACACCCATTCCTTCTTTAGTTGCCACCAATTTTTCAAGATCATCTGCCACGTCAACATCCCAGAAAGTGGGTAACAATTGATGACGAAGACCCAAGTCGTCCAAAATTTGTTGAGTTTGTTGCATGACTTGCTCTGTACCCCAGTCTATATTACAGAATAATTCTGGAAAATAGGCCGACATGCCCATCATGACATATCCGCCATCTTCTGCAGGCATGACAACAACTTGTTTACCTTGCTGTAACTGTGTTGCCGTTTCTTCTACGGCTTGTTTATCAATCAACGGGCAATCTGTGCCTAACAGTATAACGGTTTTTGCATGATTGAATGCAAATTGTGTTGCATGAGCCATACGTTGCCCCAAATCATCACCTTGTTGGGTTTGTAATTCAACAGAGTAATCAGTAGACAATTGTTTGAATGAGGGATGTTTTGTATCAGGAGCACACCATAATTGAAGCTTTAAGGTTGCATGGTGTGAAAATTTTTTGACCAGGTGAGTCAACATACTTTGGTGTAAGTCAGCCGCTCCTTGCTCTCCCAATGCAGGAATCAGTCTGGTTTTAGTTTGACCAGGAATGGGGGCTCTGGCAAACATGAGAATAAGATTGTCTTGTGACATAATATCAAGGCTTATTGTAAGGGGATAAGTTTCGTTCGAACAGACGGGCTAGTCAACTCAGTTTTATCTTTGAGACGTACGACATGCGCTCTTAGTCGTCGATGTATCATGCCTGCAATTCGAGTTTCCAGGTTTTTTCTAATGATATCTGCTTCTTCCTCTTTACCTAATTTGGCCGCATCATCATCTAAATAATCTTTTGTTAAGCGAATTTTTTGGGGAGGCATCACCTGTTTGCCATTTTCATCAATGGCATCAAACTGAATTTCATAAATAATTTCGTTTTCCTTGGCTTTGGCATTGGAACCAATAGATAATATTCGTTTTTCATGGTGAGCCTTGAGAATTCGCAATTGCAAACTGGCCAATTCTTTGTTTTCAACAAATTCAGTGCCGTAAGATTTAAACAAATAGCGAATTTCGTAAGCCAGACCTGAGTATAATTGTTGGGTATCTAAAAAAACTTTTTTCAATTGATTGGGTAAAACTGCATCTTTATTGTGAGAGCCTCGTAATTGAAAGCCACATCCAGCAACGAATAAACACAGTAAAGAGATTAAAATTTTGTTTTTCATATTCAAACAACAATGCTAACTAGTTTTTTGGGGACGACAATCACCTTTTTAATGGTTTTTCCTTCAATAAATTTAATGATTTTTTCATCTTCTAGTGCCATTTTTTCAATGCTAGATTTATCATCGCTGGCTGAAACCACTATTTTTGATCGTAATTTACCATTAATCTGTATGACCATTTGAATTTCATCTTTAACCAAAGCCGATGAATCCACTTTTGACCAAGGCTGATCAACGACAGCGCCTTGATAACCCAAGTCTTGCCATAATTGATGGCTGATGTGAGGGACAATCGGTGACAACAGTTTAACAATGGCTTCTAATGCCTCTTGCATAATGGCTTTGCCTGTTGGTGAACGGTCGTCAAATTTAGCTAAAGCATTTATTAATGTCATTACAGAAGCAATGGCGGTATTAAAGGTATAGCGACGACCAATATCATCACTGACTTTGGCAATGGTTTCGTGGATTTGACGTCGAATTTTTTTTTGTTCTTTATTGAGATTATCCTGATTTATTTGGCTTTGCTGATCACTTTGGCTCACATGCTGAGCAACCATTTTCCACAGTCGTTTTAAAAACTTAAACGCCCCTTCAACTCCGCTATCAGACCATTCCAGTGATTGATCAGGTGGAGAAGCAAACATCACAAATAAACGAACGGTATCAGCACCATATTCTTTAATTAAACCTTGTGGATCAACAGTATTGCCTTTTGATTTAGACATTTTACTGCCATCTTTCAATACCATGCCCTGAGTTAGTACGTTGGCAAAGGGTTCGTTGCTATGAATTAAACCCGCATCTCTCATTAGTTTGTGATAGAAACGAGCATACAGTAAATGTAAAATAGCATGTTCAATCCCTCCAATATATTGGTCAACGGGCAACCAGTAATTGGCACTTTGATTTAACATACCATCTTTAAAATCTGGACAAGCAAAGCGTGCGTAATACCATGAAGATTCCATGAAAGTGTCAAAAGTGTCCGTTTCTCTCACTGCTTCGCCGCCACATTGAGGGCAACTGGTCTGATAAAATTCAGGCATTTTTTTAATGGGTGAACCCATTTCAGTAAATTCAACATCTTCAGGTAATCTGACAGGCAAATCTTTATCTGGAACGGCAACTGCACCACATTTTGGACAATTGATAATGGGAATCGGTGCGCCCCAGTATCGTTGAAGAGAAACGCCCCAGTCACGCAGTCTAAAGTTGACTTTTTTCTGGCCTTTTTGATTTTTCTGTAAAAAATCAGCAATGTTTTCAAACGCTTCGACAGATGTTAAATCATTGAATTGTCCTGAATTTTTTAAAATGCCTTTTTCAACGAAAGCTTGTTCCGTCAAATCCAAGTTACTGCCATCATGAGGGTAAACAACGCCTTTTATAGGGATTTGGTATTTGCTGGCAAACTCAAAGTCACGTTGATCATGGGCTGGAACCGCCATGACAGCACCTGTTCCATAAGACATTAAAACGAAGTTAGCCGTCCATACAGGGACTTTTTCACCAGTAATGGGGTGAATGGCATCAATATTCAGTGGAAAACCTTTTTTCTCCATGGTTTCCATGGCGGCTTCAGACGTTTCCATTTTTTTGCATGATTCAATGAATTCTGTTAAGTCTGCATTATTTTCAGCCGCAATTTTAGCCAAAGGATGTTCAGATGAAACAGCTACATAGGTCACACCCATGAGAGTATCTGGTCGGGTGGTATAAACGGTTAAGGTTTGGTCGTGCTGAGGGATGACAAAATCAACTTCAACCCCCTCAGAACGCCCTATCCAGTTCTGCTGCATTGATCTAACCTGTTCTGGCCAACCCTCTAAATTGTCAATTTCTGCCAGTAATTCATCAGCATAATCGGTGATTTTAATAAACCACTGAGCAATTTCCTTTTTTTCTACCATGGCACCTGAACGCCAGCCTTTGCCATCAATGACTTGTTCATTTGCCAAAACAGTTTGGTCAACGGGGTCCCAATTAACCACTGAGTCTTTTTTGTAGGCTAAACCTTTTTCAAATAATCGGGTAAACAACCATTGTTCCCAATGATAATAATCGGTATCACAAGTGGCAAACTCTCTGTCCCAGTCATATGCAAAACCCAGTTGTTTTAACTGTGATCGCATGGTATCGATATTTTCTCGTGTCCAGTTAGCGGGGGCTACTTTATTTTTCATTGCTGCGTTTTCAGCGGGTAAACCAAAAGCATCCCACCCCATTGGTTGCATGACATTTTTGCCTTGCATTTTTTGATATCGACTGATGACGTCACCAATGGTGTAATTTCGCACATGCCCCATATGTAAACGACCGCTGGGGTAAGGGAACATTGCCAGGCAATAGAATTTTTCTTTGCTTTGGTCTTCTTTTACATTAAACGTCTTTGATGACTCCCAATAGTCTTGCGCATTTTTTTCGACTTGTTCAGGATGGTACATCTCGTCCATTTTTCTCTCCGAGGTTGATCTAGAGCAATTAGTTAAATCTACTGTGAACATTCCAATGCACTGAATATTCTGTACCTTGAACGCTCTCGCTACGATCTAACTGATTATTATAGGAGGTTGTCCGAGAATTCATCTTTCCGCCAACTCTGCGTTAAAAATGGTCTCAAAATGCTCATTTACACACGTAAACTGCGCTTTTTCGACAATTTGATGCCTTGATTTGACGAAAACCTGAGTTCTCGGACAGCCTCCTAGGTTGAAATACATTAATTATAAAATTTTCAGGATTATACCTATTTATTGCTTCGTTTAAATAAATAGATTTCAATTATTATTATTTTTATCCAGTTTTTTAAGGCGCTCTAATTTTTCAGCTATTTTTATTTCCAGTCCACGATCAACAGGATGATAAAACTGCTGTCCTTTTAACTCAGCAGGCATATAATTTTCTCCTGCCGCGTAGGCATTGGGTTCATCGTGAGCATAACGATATTTTTCACCATGTTTGAGGTTTTTCATTAATGTCGTTGGTGCATTTCTTAAATGAATCGGAACTTCTAAGGAACCCGTTTGGCGGACCAATGTTTTTGCGACTTTAAAGGCATTGTAAACGGCATTGCTTTTCGCCGCACAGGCCAAGTAAATAACGGCTTGGGCTATAGCCAACTCACCTTCTGGACTACCGAGCCGTTCTTGTATCTCCCAAGCATTTAAAGCCAGTGTTAAAGCTCTAGGGTCAGCATTGCCAATATCTTCGGATGCCATTCTAACCACTCTGCGTGCAATGTAGATAGGGTCACAACCGCCATCTAACATTCTAACCAACCAATAAAGTGCGGCATCAGGAGCTGATCCTCTGACTGATTTATGCAACGCTGATATTTGATCGTAAAAAATATCACCTTGTTTATCAAACCGACGAGTTGTTCCCGTCATGACACTTTCAATCATTGCCTGGGTGATAGTGCACTGCCCATCAATGACATCAGCAAGATCTAGTAATATTTCTAAAAATAACAAGACTTTTCTGGCATCACCATCAGCACTGGCAATAAGTGACTGTTGTAAATTTTCAGCAAAAATAATATCGATTAACCGCTCATTTGACATTTTTTCCAATGCATTTCTTATAATTTGAGTCAGCTCATGGTCTTCCAGTTTTTTTAAAACATAAACCCTAACTCGTGATAACAATGCGTTGTTAAGTTCAAAAGATGGATTTTCTGTTGTTGCACCAATGAGTAAAATGGTGCCATTTTCGACGTAAGGTAAAAAAGCGTCTTGTTGTGATTTATTAAAACGGTGAATTTCGTCAATAAATAAAATAGTTTGGGTGTTATCCTGGCAATTTAATTGTGCTTGATCAACTGCTTTCCTGATGTCTTTAACACCCGAAAATACCGCAGATAATTTGATAAATTTCATCCCTGACTGATGAGCTATTATTTCAGCCAGCGTTGTTTTTCCAGTGCCTGGAGGCCCCCATAAGATCATTGAATGCGGGCATTTTTTTTCCACTGAAATTCTAAGTGGCCTGTTCTTTCCCAATAAATGTGATTGACCGATAACCTTGTCAATGGTCTCAGGACGACAACGATCTGCCAGTGGTTTATAATTAGTATGACTTTTGTTATTACACATGAATGTGAAAAGTTGATCTAAATCTCAAAAAAATATAGTCGGGTATTTTATACTATATTTTGAATTCTTATACTTATATTTTTATATATTAAAAATTACTCGTTAGATAGCATGCAATAAACAAACACTCAATAAAATAGAGTTAAAATGGAAAAAAAACACATATCAATAAAAAAACTAAAGTCACTGATTCCTTTTGATTCATTAACAGATGATAAATTGAGAGTTTATGCTCAAAATATTGTCATCCAAAAAATGGAAAAAGATGATGTTATTTTTTCACTGGGCGATACAGATTATTATTATTACTATTTATTGCAAGGCGATATTTCATTAACACTGAGTGAAGATGCAGGCAATATCAATTATGTCATCCACAGCAAGACGGAAGCTTCAAGATACCAAATAGACACCCATCAACCTCATCGCTGTCATGCAAAAGCTCAAACGGATGGTCTATATATAAAAGTACACCGAAAAATAATAAAAGATATCTTATCGCCTCAAAATAGCCAACTGAAACAAGATGATGAGTTTTGGGTGACAAAACTCCTGAACGCTAAAATATTTAAAAACTTACCTGGGCAACACATTTATCAGTTTATTAAAAGAATGGAGTTATATCCTGTTAATTCTGGGTGTTTTGTGGTTAAGCAAGGGGAGCAAGGTGATTATTATTATTTTATAACCAGCGGTCACTTTGAAATCATTAGACAGGACGATGCAGATAAACCTGCCATTAAAATCACTGAACTATCGGATTGGAATGGCTTTGGCGAAGAAGCTATTGTGGCCAATCAAAGCAGAAATGCATCCATTATTTCAACCACTGATGGTGTTTTGATGCGCCTACCTAGGGCTGATTTTATTAATCATATTTTAAAGCCACTGATTACCTATTTGCCTTATGGTAATGCGCTGGAACTCATTAAAAAAGGCAGTATTTGGCTTGATGTCAGAGAAGAATTTGAATATAAACAAGGCCATTTAGCCAGAAGTTATAATTTACCCTTAGCAACAATTCGTTCAGTCATTAAACGCCTTAACCCTAAAATAAATTACATTACTTGTTGTGATACGGGTAGCAGGAGTGCAGCCGCCGCTTTTATCATTCATGAAGCAGGACATCAGGTATCTATTTTAAGCGGGGGTTTTATCAGCACGGGAAAAATACCCAAAGGACAACATGAAAAATCTGTTGATCCCTTTTTAAATGCCTCTTCAATACCGTTGACCCCCATTACTGCAGAGTCTCAATTAAAAGCCAGTATGATTGTTGATTCGGCAAGGCAAGAAGCACAAAAAATAATGTCTGACGCAGAAATTATTCGCTATCAGGCAAAACAAGAGGCCATTGAAATAAAACAAAAAGCAAGTAATGATATTAAACAAGCAAAAAAAATACTCTCTGTTGCTGAGCTTAAAAACAAAGTCTATAAACAATGGGTTGATCAATATCAAGAAGAAAATCAATTGAAATCATCAGCCGTTAGTCCAAGATTAATTGTTTTAGTGTCTCTGCTGGCTATTTTGCTTCTATCAATTTATTACTATGATGAGTTTCTGTCTTTAGAGGGGCTATTTCAATATTTGCACAATATATTCATGCAAAAATCTTAGTTATTACACGTCTGTCTAGTTTTGTAGACAAGCACTTATCATTAACTGGAATGCTAAATAATAATGCTTGAAGCATTATAGATAAATTTTCCCGAATATTATATAATGTAGTTTCGATAAAAACACTCTATCATATTGTTATTTATATAATATATTTTGTTTTATTGCCAATATAAAGATTCGAATGGTCATGCCTGTAGCCAGCTTATTTAATTTGTTCAAGTAAAAATAGCATTATTATTAAGTTTGTGATGTGGTTCAAATATTTTACGTCAATTCAAATACAAAATTACTTATCAATACACATTAAACATCCTATATATATTGTTGTTATTTATAATAATAATAATTTTATTTTTTCAGATAACGACGCTTATTATATATTGTTTTTTTAAACTGAAATAAAAGCTGGCACGGCTCATGCATTATTGAAATCATAAGTTTTTAACGTTTCTAAAACAATACGGAGAGTTTTTAAGATGAATGACGAAAGCTATTTAGATGATGCTGCATCGGGTGTAGGCGTAAACCAAAGTGGAAAATCTGGCGGAGACGCAACTGGTGGTGCTGGTGCTGGTGCTGGTGCAATGGGCGGAAGTGCTGGTGGTTTTGGTGGTGGCGCTAATATTGGTGCTGGTGCTGGATTAGGCATGGGTGGTGACGCTGGTGCAGGTGCTAGTGCAACAGGTGCTGCTGGTGGCGATGCAACTGATAATACTTCTATTGGTTCTATCAACGTTAGTGCATAACAACAAAATTGAAAGTTAAAACGTAACATACAATATTGAAAATATTTAGGAGAATAAAATGAGTAGAGATGACGCAACTTCAGGTGTAGGCGTAAATCAAAGTGGGAAATCTGGCGGAGACGCATACGGTGGTGCTGGCGCAGGTGCTGGTGCAATGGGCGGAAGTGCTGGCGGTTTTGGTGGTGGTTCTGACATCGGTGCTGGAGCAGGCATGGGAGTTGGCGGTGACGCTGGCGCAGCTGCTGGAGCAACGGGTGCTTCTGCTGGTGATGCAACTGATAATACTTCTATCGGTTCTATCAACGTAAACGCTTAAGACAACAAAATTTAAGTAAGAACTTATATAATAAAATATTATTCAGGAGAATAACAATGAGTTTAGATGACGCAACTTCAGGTGTAGGCGTAAACCAAAGTGGAAAATCTGGCGGAGACGCTATGGGTGGCGCTGGCGCTGGCGCTGGCGCAATGGGTGGAAGTGCTGGCGGATACGGCGTAGGACAAGACGTTGGCGCTGGTGCTGGATTAGGTGTTGGCGGTGACGCTGGCGCAGCTGCTGGAGCAACGGGTGCTTCTGCTGGTGATGCAACTGACAATACTTCTATCGGTTCTATCAACGTTAGCGCATAAGCTTCTTTCAATTAAAAGAACTTAATAAGATTTTGTTAGACGTACTTTGAGATGTTCTCAAAGTACCAAATTATTAAAATATTCAGGAGAATAAAATGAGTGTAGATGACGCAACTTCAAGTGTAGGCGTAAACCAATCTGGAAAATCTGGCGGAGACGCTATGGGTGGCGCTGGTGCTGGTGCTGGAGCAATGGGTGGAAGTGCTGGCGGTTTTGGTGGCGGTTCTGACATCGGTGCTGGAGCAGGCATGGGAGTTGGCGGCGACGCTGGCGCAGCAGCTGGAGCAACTGGTGCTTCTGCTGGTGATGCAACTGATAATACTTCTATCGGTTCTATCAACGTAAACGCTTAATATTTAGTCTTTTTAAGATTAAATAAAAAAGGTCTTCAATTGAAGACCTTTTTTTATTCTGTTTCTTTTATTAAGCAGTTAATGCCACCAACGCCCTCGCCTACCCAGTACAAATAAAATCACAAAAACCAGACCAACCAAACCCCAAAAATACAAATAACCGTGATCCCATTTGAGTTCGGGCATAAAAGAAAAATTCATACCGTATAGCCCAACAAGAAAGCCAAGTGGAAGAAATATAATACTAAAACCTGTCAATCTATGCATAATCTTTGATGTACGATAACTCATCATACCAAGATACAAGTTTAAGCTGGAAGTTAATGAATCTCTTTCATTTAATAGCTCACGACTCAAAATTTCGAGTCGAGATGATTTGATGTGCAAACCTGTTTGAGCAGTTTCAGCAATCAAAGAGCATTTTCTCGTTGATAACTCATCAAATATTTCATCTGTTCCAAGCAGTATTCGTCTAAAGTTAAGCAAATCATTAATCATAATCGATGCTTCATTAAAAACCGTCTCTTCGACTTCTTCAAACATCTTTTTTTGTAATAATTTATTGTGTGCGGCAAATACTCTCAGTGTTTTATGGAATTGTGAAATTAGGTGATCGGCCAGTTCAAATAATAAAAAACCAGGTGTTTTTGCAACTTTGATGAAGTCATCACGATAAGATAATCTCATTTTTTGCATAAAAACCGCACCATAAAAATCAATAGTCACCATGACATTTTCTGCCAATATCACTTGTACTATTTTTGCAACCTGTTCCGATAATTCATCGGTTGTTTCTCTCAATGTGAATTCGAGGTAATGATCAAAATAACTCAGCCATTCACATTCCTCGTTCGGCTCTAATGCAGACACATCTATATTTAAAGATTCTAATAGCTCAATACAGTCTGAAAGGTCGTGAGGCGTTAAATCGAGCCACAAATAATACCCTTGTTCAATGACTGATTTTACTTCATGAATTTGGTAGTTTTCATGCAGCTGTTTTGTTTTGAAATCAAATGCGATAATGGATGTCATATTAATTATTTTTTAATGTGTGAATAGCAATATATTATTGATTTATACGTCATAATTATGGAACATATTAATCATAATATTTTATAATTTTTCATTTTTTAAGAAATAACTGATAGATTAATTTTATGACCAGTGAATCCCCCCCCCATACAACACAAGAAGCAGAATTAAACTGGAAACCACCTGGCTCATGGTTTTCTATAAAAATAAGCCTCGTTATTTTCAGTATTTTAGTGATTGGCAATCTCAGTTATTTTATATATTTGGAAAATTTTCGTTATCGATACATTATTGTACATCACACTGCCAGTCAAACAGGAGATTATCAATCAATTAAAAAAATACATAAAAAAGAAAGGGATTGGCATGATGTTGCCTATCACTTAGTTTTAAATAATGGTTCGAAAAGCAAACCTACTGGTTATTTAGAAGCCAGCAGTCGCTACAAAAAATTGAATCATGCGGTGGCAACTAAATCACTCTGGTATAACCATCATGGCGTTCATCTTGCAATAGTTGGAAACTATGAACAGTCCAAACCCAATAAAATAATGCAACAATCGATTGTTAACGCCATTGAATTATTAAAACAACGTTTCCATATCAATAACAACAACATTCTAATGCATCGTGATTGTAGTGCCACACTCTGTCCTGGCAAGCACATTGATAATACAACTTTAACTCAATGGCAAAAGCAGTGGTCAAGCGAGCCTGAGAAATCAATTTATAATCAACAAAAAAACGTAATCTACAATACTCATTTATCGTTGACTAATATAGATAGATATTGGCATCATTTTGTTTATTTAAATATTTTTTTAATTTTGGTTATGGCTATTTCGATTATATTTTTGGTTTAGCTCAAAAAACACGATATCTGATAGATAACTTTAATCATAAAGGGCTGTACAAAAATCATTTAGCCATGAGGCAATGAAGAAAAAACCTCATGGTCAAAATAAAAAATCAATTTTTACAAAGTTGCAAAGACTTTCTTACTATTGACTCAAATTTATATAATCAGCCAAAACACGGCCACTTTCAATCACAATAGCATCTGGCTTTTTGTTCTTTTTATCTTTTTCTTTCTTTTCCTCGTCATCATCTTTTAATTTTTTAAGTAATTTTTCACCTTTGGCTAAACGTTTGTCATTTTCTAACTTTAATCTTCGGGCCTTGTTTTTGATTCTCTCTGTCTCTCTGGTTTTTTCATTGAGAGAAATGGTTTTCTTTTCTCTTGCTTCTTCTAATAGCATTATATTTTTATTTAAGAAAATAAAGTCAGGATCTTTAAGCGCACGTTTTTGATGTGACTTTGTCATCTCAGCAATATATTGCTGATATTTTGATTGCTTTTTATAGCTTAAAGGCTTGATCTTATCCCAAGGTAAAGCGTGATCTAGCGAGCTTTCACCAATTTCTTTTTTGTCATAAATTTCAGGATAAGTAATATCTGGAATAATCCCTTTATTCTGATTGCTTTCCCCAGAAATTCGATAAAATTTAGCCAGTGTTATTTTTAATTGCCCCTGCTTTAAAGGCCTAAGTGCTTGCACCGTACCTTTACCAAAAGTTTGTCCACCAACAATAATGCCACGTCGATAATCTTGGATTGCACCTGCAAATATTTCAGATGCAGAAGCACTCAATCGATTGACTAATACAATGAGTGGCCCACTGTAAAATATTTCACTATCAGGATCTTTTAAAGTATCAATTTGACCATTGCTATTTTTAATTTGAACCGTAGGGCCTTTTTTAATAAACAGACCGACCAATGAATTGACCTCTTTCAATGAGCCACCGCCATTATTTCTCAAATCAATAACCAAACCATCAATATTTTCTTTTTGTAACTCTTTAATTAATCTTTTAACATCGCGAGTTGTACTTTTATAATTTTTTTCTTTTGCCTGCAGAGCTTTAAAGTCAACATAAAACGTTGGAATATCAATAACACCCATTTTATAATTCTTATTATTTTGTTTGAATGTAATTAATTTTTTTTGTGCCGCCTGCTCTTCAAGCTTCACTGTATTTCGAGTGATTTTGATAATTTTTGTTTCTTGTTCATTAGCGGCATTTGACGGAATAATTTGCAAACGAACCACACTGCCCTTGGGACCTCTAATAAGCTCTACAACCTCTCCAATACGCCAGCCAATGACATCAATAATTTCACCATCGTCGCCTTGCCCTACTCCAACAATTCGATCAGCTGATTTTAATTGATTGGCTTTATCAGCAGGACCCGCAGGTACCAGCCTTACCACTTTAGTGTAATCATTTTCATTTTGTAAAACTGCACCAATGCCTTCCAGCGACAAACTCATGTTAATATTAAAATTTTCGGTTGTTCGTGGTGAAAAATATTGTGTATGAGGGTCATAACTTTGGGTTAATGAATTAATGAAAATTTGAAAAACATCTTCATTGTTGACTTGAATCCCCCTATTCAACTGACTTCTATAACGCTTGGTTAATAATTTCTTAATTTCAGGCATTTTTTTATTGGTTAATTTTAAATTGATAACCGAATTTTTAAGTCTTTTTTTCCAAATCTTATCCAATTCAGCTTTAGATTTTGCCCAGTTTTCTTCTTCTCTATCCAGCACCATGCGTTCATTGGTGGTAAAATTAAGGGAATCAAAGTTTTTTTCTATGGTATTGACCATGAATTTAAAGCGTTCAATTTTTCGTTCCTGAAAACGATTAAAAATATTAAAACCAACGGCAATATTCCCTTCTGACAATAAATCATCCAATTCATATCGGTATTGCTCAAATTCACTGACATCAGATTCTAAAAAGTATAATTTGAATTTATCCAGATCATCCATGTAATGATCAAAAACTTTGCTTGATAAATCGTCATCAATGTCCATTTCATTATAATGAATGTATTTTAAATGGCTTAAAATACTCATGCTAAGACGTCGATGATGCTTTTTAGGGGTGATAATTTTACTGGCAAGCTGATTAATGTCATCAGGTAAAACCTGCTTTGCATTGACAGACGTTGAAAAAACAAACTGGCTTAATAAAACAATTGACAGGAATGTTGAAAGCCGATGAGTATGGCGCATTATTTTATCCTTAAATTTTTTAGGTTTTCTTCATGGTTATTTTAATAACATTTTAAACGCAATTATTTTATCATAAGACAAGATAAAAGCAGTTTCATTTTTAACTTTATTAGGAATTTTTATGACTCAAAATAGACTATGGCATAATCCCCGTTGCTCAAAATCACGTCAAACATTTAAAATATTAGAAAGTAATAATGTAAATTTAACCATTGTAAAATACTTGGAAGAACCTCTTGAGTTTAACCAACTAAAAGAGATTCTTGATTTATTAAAATTACAACCAAGAGAATTAATGAGAAAGCATGAAAAGCCTTACAAAGAACAAAATCTAGCCAACCCTAACCTCACAGAAGAAGACCTTATCAATGCCATGATCAATCACCCTATACTGATTGAGCGTCCCATTTTTATTTGCAACAACCAAGCGGTGATTGGTCGTCCACCTGAAAATGTCCTGAAACTTATTTGATCTACGGAGAAGCATAATCGATAGGTATTTTCTACCTCTTTTTTACTCGAAAAATCACTTATGAACAGCCTACGTCATAAATAATAGGATCATGACCTAAGTGTAGTCTCAATAAAAATATTTTATTGACAAAAAACAAACAACTCTATAGTGGCGGATTTCAAGCTAGTTGTCGCCTAAAGTTAAAATTTATGCCGCCTTGTTTTCTTTTATTTTCTCCTCTTGTTTTTCAGGATTAAGATAGACCTCTTTGACTGGATTCCAGTTTCGTATTTCACCTGACCAGCGATTAGGTTTTTTTAATTTAGGAGGTTCGCAACAAATAAACATCCAACTTGCTTGTATTTTTGTCCGCCTTTTTTGTTGCAAAAATAGTTAT
>Ga0233448_1001971_pt1 | contig 15514 bp, 12 predicted proteins | sample SI_124_October20_2_FD_183015 | JGI IMG/M metagenome (GOLD analysis project Ga0233448, IMG submission 183015) | Seawater microbial communities from Saanich Inlet, British Columbia, Canada - SI_124_October2016_150_MG | ecosystem: Environmental > Aquatic > Marine > Inlet | place: Canada: British... | reverse complement strand
GAAACCTGGATGTCGATTTGAGCATCAGCATCTATCAAATTAGTACCATTAAACTCTGCCGAACTCGCAACACGATTAATCTCGTCGTCTAGTGCCTGAAACTCAATATCAAGTGCCGCGCGATCGCTGCTTGAGTAAATACCATTCGAAGATTGTACCGCTAGCTCACGCATACGTTGAAGTTTATCTGCAATACCTTCCATCGCACCATCTGCCGTCTGCACCATTGAGATACCATCATTAGTGTTTCTGACCGCTTGATTCATACCATTAATCTGAGAAGTCATCTTAGATGAGATCGCCATACCTGCCGCATCGTCTCGTGCATGGTTGATTCGTTTACCAGAAGAGAGTCTTTCCATCGAAGTGGTTAACTCTTTTTGTGATGAGTCCAAGATACGGACTGTGTTAATTGAAGCTACGTTCGTGTTAATATATGCTGGCATTTTAATGCTCCTAAAAAATACTTATTCTTTGGCAGATGTACAGTAGTGATGCTTTTCATCCTCTATACTTACCGCCTCCACCCATAATAACGACCCCAAACAAAAAACCTTTAGTTTTTTTTCATACCCTTGGAGTTAATTCTTACACTGTCATAACAAGCAAAAGGCTCCCGAAGGAGCCTTTTGTATTGTCAACCCATCACTAATCTTATCTAAGTAGTGAAAGCACCTGCTGTGGTAGCTGGTTAGCCTGTGCTAACATCGCCATACCTGCCTGTTGCAAAATCTGGCTTTTCGCAAGCTGAGCTGTCTCCGAAGCAAAATCAGCATCTTCAATACGTGAACGAGAAGCTGAGAGGTTCTCAACATTGTTCTTTAGATCTTTTACTGTTGTTTCAAGTCGATTCTGGGTCGCACCCAACGTTGCTCTAGCTGAGTTAACAGTACTCAGTGCGGCATCAACTGCAGTAATCGCTGTTGAGGAAGCAGCTTGTGATGTGATCACATTAGCATTAATGCCTAAATCAGTAGAATCCACACCGGATAGAGAAACTGTAATTTTTCCATTGGTAGAATCAGCAGCATAAGAAACCTGGATGTCGATTTGAGCATCAGCATCTATCAAATTAGTACCATTAAACTCTGCCGAACTCGCAACACGATTAATCTCGTCGTCTAGTGCCTGAAACTCAATATCAAGTGCCGCGCGATCGCTGCTTGAGTAAATACCATTCGAAGATTGTACCGCTAGCTCACGCATACGTTGAAGTTTATCTGCAATACCTTCCATCGCACCATCTGCCGTCTGCACCATTGAGATACCATCATTAGTGTTTCTGACCGCTTGATTCATACCATTAATCTGAGAAGTCATCTTAGATGAGATCGCCATACCTGCCGCATCGTCTCGTGCATGGTTGATTCGTTTACCAGAAGAGAGTCTTTCCATCGAAGTGGTTAACTCTTTTTGTGATGAGTCCAAGATACGGACTGTGTTAATTGAAGCTACGTTCGTGTTAATATATGCTGGCATTTTAATGCTCCTAAAAAATACTTATTCTTTGGCAGATGTACAGTAGTGATGCTTTTCATCCTCTATACTTACTGTCTCTGCCAACTACTAGCGACCTCAAACAAAAAACCTTTAGCTATTTTTTAATTTTATTAATAATCAATCACAAACTTCTCATCTTGTTGCCACATTTCAGCACTCCAGACATCAAAACTATCACTCTTTTGCCACCCCATAGAGCAGATTAACCATATAGATACTGCTGGATACTCTACCGCAATTCCATCAACCATCCCTTTCCACCACATAGAATCTCTTACCGTAATATGTGCATTCTCACCATTAGGCAGTTTTGCTGCTGCAGGATAACAAGCAACGTTAAGTACTAACAAATCCTCTGCATAAGAGAACATATCTCTTAACACAGCTGGAATATCTGCAACAAAAACATGTTCTAGCACATCAAATGAGATGACACCGTTAACTGATTGTCTCTCATCAATATCACGCGCAGGTTCATACCGATATATTTTATCTAACTGAAAATATTCGACTGCAGATTCTCCAGAGTCCTCAAAGTTAGAAGCATTCCAGTCTGAACCACCACATCCATAATCTAACAGTGTAGAAATTGAATATTTTTTAAAAACATCTCGTACAGAGTGGCGATAAGCTTGAAGTTCAAAATCACTAAATGCATTCTCTACGTGACTACTATCTGTTCTTTCATACCCCTCTTGTGCCATTTTCTCATACAGCTGTATCAACTGTTTACCTTTGCTACTCAATAATGTATTCATATAACTCATACTCCAATAGATCTGCTGCCCATAAATAATCTTTTCTGCTCACTGCATTAAATACCTCTTCTAGTAGCAGATTAACTTTTGGGGTTACCTCTGCTGGCAATTGAGTGATAATAGATGTTATTTGATCAATCAATTTAACTAGAGAGTCATTTGCTTCTCCCTCCATCCCCAACCTAAATGCTCTAATCGTTTTGCTGACCATCTCCACATTAACTATTCCCATAGACTAGCTCCCACAATCTCTGCACCATCTTTGCTGCTGTTGAGAAACTCAATTTCTGCAGATGCCTGTTCGATGTAATCTTCTAGATCTCGCAAGTATCCTCTAAAACTGGCTCTAGTTGGAATTCGGTTACCGTGACCATCCAGCACCCAATGTTGTGCTACTCCTATCTCTTCATCTCCCCAACCTGAATTTTTCGCATAGAGTTTTCCATTTGGAAAAGCAAGATCTGCTCCAACAAATATGATCTGTTTTGCGCCCATCTTTACAGCGAGATCAGTCGCTGTGTGGAGAACACTACCCGATGCAAAAAGATTAGCTTTAGGGTACTGTTCACGAATTTTATCATAGCTGCTGTATTTGGAGTAGGCAGTCAGTCTTGGCCCACACCATAACGATAGAATTTCTGATGGAATTCTTGGGAAGTAGATTAATGGTATCTTCTTTAGCTGCTCACCATCCAGGGATTGAAAAGGGACAACTATTTTTTGATCATCATCAATGACTACAACTAAATCAGGAATAATCGAGGCCGCTAACAGTGGTTTTAGTGCTGAGTTTGCCGCAATAATAATGTGTGCATCTCTCTCAGCAACCATTTTTGAGAGATTCTGATCCAAAGAGGGACCTGCCGCTGCAATAATAATTGAGCTCTCTGGCTGACTATTAAACAGTGACTGGACATCACCATCTTGTGAAATATATTCAATATTACGCTCAATCTGCACAATAATCTCACGATTATCTTTAGAGTGACGTCTGTTCATATAAGGTGAAATAAGTGCAAGAAAAACTTTATCTCTCAGACGTGCTGATTCATCCTCTACTAGCTGTAACTCAGCGGGACATACTGCCATTGGAGTTTGTAATTTGCTATTCTCATCCCTACCTAGCCTTAACTCAACACGAGAATCATTCAGCCAATCAGAGTGGTCAAAATGGGTAAATGAGAGTAACGCAATAGCTGGGTTTAAGATGACAAGATAAAGCTTCTGTATTGTTTCTCTCTGTAACAAAACAAAAGGGAGCATGCCTGTTGCTAAACCATAAACCCACACCTCTTTTGATGAGGATGGAATACGTTCTGTTTGTAATATTGCTTCGGCAGATTGATTATATCCGCTACTGATATGGATATTATCAATAATCAATGTTGGTTCTTCAGTATCACTAATCTCCACATGAAGCTGTGAGAGATCGGACTTTAATATTACTTCCAATAACTGTGGCCACCTCTCTTGGATGATCTGTTTATTATTGCTCAGCATACTTATCCTTAGATGACCTCGAATGACTCAATGTCATTCGTAGTGTTAAATAGCCGTTGGGTAGAGTCGCCCATCTTCTGTCTCTTGGCTAGAAATTTCTGTTATCCATTTTGATGGATCAATTTTTTTGGTTGCCTCTGTGAGTATTGAAACAGCAGCTTCTACTTGGACAGGTAACTTTTCTTTATCATTTTTTCTTTTACTATCTATATCATATGGTACAGGAGACTTTAACAATCGATGAAAGGGAACACCGTAAGCAATTGCTGGTACTACCCATACGTTAGCTTCTTTGACTGCCGCAGCCATCTGCAACACTGAGGTATGGACTGAAATGGTTAAATCTAATGCTACCATCAATGCTGCCAATTCATCTTGATCATTTTTCATATCAATTCCCTCTAGTTGTACAATTTCCCTTCCTGTCTCCTTTTTTACTATTTGCAACTCCTCTGTTACATCTGTATATTGTAGCGAGATAATTGTGACACCTGGAATGTTTAGCAACGGATAAAAGTTGCTGATACTTGATACTGATGCTAACAAATGTTTACGTATTTTTTCTGCTACCCCAGAACGCCAACAGAGACCTATTTTCAACCCACCTCCCAAGCAATCTAACTTTTTTCTCCAGTCAGAGACCTTTTGAGGATCTGCATCCAAATATCCATCTCTAATTGGAAAAGCATCAGGGGTACGACGATAAAAGCGGGGCAGATCACCAATGGCATTCTCATAATCAATCTTCATTGATAGGTCGATATCTTTACGCTCTACTCCCAATACTGTAATATCTGAAAAAGAGCGTTGATAAATATCCACCAATCTTGGATCACACTGTAATGTTATATCACCATTTTCTTTTGAAAGGTCAGGTATGGTGGAGGCAAACATAATCTCATCGCCTAGCCCCTGCTCTGCAGTCACGAGTAATCTCTTTCCCTCTAGCGGCTGTCCCTCCCATTCTGGTTTTCCTGTGTAACCCGCCACATCTTTAACTAATTTTCTATGACGAAAAACATCCCACCCTTCACCATATCTGTTTGCCGCAAAGTACGCGAAAGCTAGATTATGGTAGAACGTTGGATCTTGGTCATCTAGTGTAATAGCATATTTATAGTGGGCAATGGCAAGCTCTGGTTCTCCCAGTCCAAGCAGTACTTGCCCAACATTACAGTAAGCAGGAGCGTATTTTGGATTTAAAGCTATTGCACGCTCAAAATATTCACGTGCTTCTTCCGCTCTATTCATCTCATCCAGGATGGTACCGTGATTATTACAGGAAACTTCACTCTCCTGAAGTTCTAGCAATTTCTCAGAAGTCTCCAAAGACTCCTGTTGATGATCAAGCTCTTTTAATGCTAAAGAGAGATTCTGTAGTGCACCGATATGTTTAGGTTGATCTTTCAGCGTCTTTCTCAGCCATTTCTCTGCCTCCTCATATTTTTTTAAGCGCATTAAGGAGGTACCTATATTATACATTGCATCAGGGTGGTATGGCTGAAATTTAAGTGTCTGCTTAAATGCATTAACTGCGCCTTGGTACTGTTTTCCTTCCATCAACAGATCACCCAAAGTATTATAAAGATCAGCAGAATCAGGATCAATTTCAAGCGCACGATTCAACCATCTGACAGCCTCTTCCAGTTCATTTTCATTCTGCGCTACCATTGCCAATAGATGGTAAACATCCACCGTTGGGTCCTCCTTAACCACCATCTCTAAAAACATTTTTGCAGTGGCGTACTCTTTCTCTTGATAATACTCCAGCGCCCGTGCTAAATGACTATTTTCTGCTATCTGTTGCTGAAATTTAGCTCCAAATGCTTGGTTGTCTGTTTTTTCCATTTATGACTCCATTTCTATGACGGGAGATATTAAACTGTTAATATTATTTATCACGTTATCATCTCTACTGTCTAATTCTATAAAAATAATTGCAATCACATCAATCATGAAATCATTGACTATTTGTCCTACCTCTATTAAGTCTAATCTGTAGCATATTTTCTCATGCAAAATATGGTCCACTTTTACACTTTCAACCACTCCATTACTGTCAGCCATGACACAGTGTCGAATCACGAACTTCTGTTGCTTACTATTTAATTTTATATTCCTTTCAAACTCACCACCTAACGCTTCACCTAAATATGATTTTACGACTGCTTTTGAGTATGCTACTCCATCACAATACTCTATCAGTTTTGGATAGAGGTCTCCAGGAATTCGCCTAGTTACATCAATAATATAGGGAACATCATCTTTGATGATAATTTGTAGATGAAACATACCGTCTACTAACTGCAGTTGACTTGCTATTTTTTCCACATCTTCTCTCATCTTATCCAACACCACCTGTTTCAGTGTGACAGGATAAGCAGTATTAATAAGATATTCATTGAGATAACTTTTATCATCTCCCACAAAACCATAAATCACCTTTTGATCTTGTAAAAACAGAGAATATGCGATTAGTTGCCCTTCAACATACTCTTCTAAGATTAAATCTGTTGAAAACTTTTCGGATTCAATAACCGCTTTTTCTAGTTCAGAAACAGAGTTTAAAACATCTACCCCTTGCCCGCCAGAGAGTGTTGTGGGTTTAATCACTAACGGAAAAGAAAGCTCTGTTAAGTCTAACAACCCATTGTAGTGCTGAGCATTTGGAGTAGAAATACCATTTTCTAAACAGATTTTTTTAAACGCCCATTTATTATGTAGTACTTGAGCTGTTTCTAATAGATCATAGCAACCAATACCTAACTCATTCGAAAGTGTTACACTACTGATATAGGCCGCTTCACTACATCCTGACAATATATAATCAACCTGTTCATCTTTAATAATTTGTTTGACCGCATCCAAGTCATTAAAATCGACAAGAAATTTTTCATCTGAATAGTTGTGCCCTAGATAGGTTTTAATCGCTCCTAATGTAATGACATAATACCCCAATGCTTGCGATGCTTGAATGAGTGGGATATCTCTATGGCTTCCCCCTAGGATTAGAATTTTTCGCCCATTTGTATCGTTCATTTTTTTAGAAACCATCCCTTCTATAAAATGGACTGCCTACACCAATACATAAAACCAGGAGGGAAGTAGAAAATCTTACTATATTTAGCATACTATTATACCGATTAATTTTCAAATGGTTTATACTTAATCAATTGAATTCATTTCTTATAATCAATGATAGTGGTGGTCTTTTTACCAAGTGATCATAACTACACTTCAAGCTAATCAACTTCACTCCTTCTGTATTTTCTTTGTTCCTCAGGAAGTTACGAAGCATACTTACTGACCTTACTTTACTATCAATCAACCCCAAACTTTTTATAAAAATATTGTAATTGAAGAACTCATTGCAAGTCTTTTGCCCTCCAGTACTTTTATTTGACTCATTATCAAATATAATATATGTTAAATCAATATATTGATATCTTGCAGCAGTAATAACTCCTCCCATATGCATTACAAACTCAGCATCACCACCACAGACAATTACTTTTTTTCCTGCTTTCGCCATTCCTAAGCCTACACTCAAAGCTCCCCCCATATTTCCAACCATATAGAAGTTATTAGTATCTGGCATAAATGTGTACATTTCTCTTGCGGTGTTTCCTGTTGTACCGATAAAAATCGTATCTCTACCTTTAAACTGCTCATTCAGTATTTTTAGGTATTCACTTCTTTTAGGGTATATAGACAGATCTAGTTGATTCTCCTTGTTAAGCAATATCTTTGAAAATGTTTCTTTCTCTAACAGACAGATCTGATTTGTTATTTCGCATTCATTAATTTGTGAGACCGCTTGTTCAACACTGTTTTTATCTAAAATAGTATGAGAATATCCATAAGCATCAATCAAATTGGGTAGTTTTTTTGCTAAATGTTTATGTTGTATCTCACTATCCCCCTCTTTGTATGTACGCCAACTAACAATAATTGGAAATCTGATTTCGTATGGCACTAGCAGACTTGTAATACAGCTTCCCATGTTGGTCAGTCCTGATGATTGCACTATTACAATAGGTCTTTTACTCGCCATTTTTAGACCTGCCGCAATAGAGCAAGCTACTGCTTCATTTGCACATGGTATGTACTCTATTTTATCACTATGGTTAATTGAGGCATTAATGAGATCTTTTGCAAAACTACAAGGCACTACACAAAAGTGACTATACCCCTCTATTGCAAGTTTACTAATAAACTCCTCTGTATCTAACATGGTGTTACAGTTATTCTATTAGTGATATTAATCGTGCTAGTATGAATTTCACCAAGATGACAGATAACAGAGCCCGTTAGTTCAGAACGAGGCGAATACAGCACAATATTTTCATCTTCATTTCTTATTTTACCCTCAATATAAGTACATAGCAGAGGTTGGTTATTCTCTCTAACCAAGCTCTTCCATTCATCAATTACTTTATGTTTTGATGCTATCACACGCTGTTTGAATAACTCGTGCTTGTCTATTACACCGTAGAGGGAGGCGATAGCATGATAAGGCCCTGTCACCATTTTAGTTTGATGTGTTTTTAAATTAAAGTAAAAGCTATTCAACATTTTTAGTGTTAGGTTATTCTTATATGCAATAAAACAGGCACCGGTTAAGCCAAATAGTCCTTTACATGAGCTAAATGCCATCACATCAGCCAGGTAATGATTATCTTCTAGTCCTATTGAACCCGTTGCATCTACGTATAACTTGGCGCTTAATTGATTAGATAGGTTTTTTATTTTTTTCAGATCGACTTTAAATGCAATTGATGTCTCTGTGTATGCGGACATTACCCAGCTATAATCTCCTTTAATTGAATCGATATCTTCATATCGACACTTTGTAACTGAGCAATTTTCTGGCAGTAGCTTTTCTAATCGATCACTATAATATCCAGTGGAAATAAGGAGAACTTTTCCTGATAAAAAAGTATGTGCCGCTAACTCAAGTGCAAAGGTAGATGAGCCTTGTGTGGTAACCACTTGGTCCTGCCCTGATAGATTTTTGACCCAAGATATTACCTGTTCGGCCATCTTTTCATACTCATCATCCCCTCTTCCGAAGAGTGGTTTTAAATACTGTAAGTTTTCATGCAGGACTACTGCCGGTCCTGGTGTTAACATCAGTTTTCTGTTGTTGATTTTTGTGATTGATCTAAGTGAATTTTGCCTAATCTCACTACTGCTTATGCCTAATGTGCGTGGTACTATTTTCAGTCTATTTTTATTAACTAAGTTAAAGTTATCCTCACCGTGTAAGAGTAAATCAATATTGTGTTTATCTAAAAAGTTTTGATCAATTAGCCATGGCGCTTCAACCACTTTATCAACATATTTGACAGCCTCTAAAATTTCTTTTCTATATTCAAACCGTAGCTCAGGTTGATATCCTTTTTTTTCTTTAATCTCATTATCTGAAGTTAAGCCGACAATGACTGCGCCTAATTCAGATGCTTTTTTTAATAGTCTGATATGCCCATGATGAATAATTGTAGCTGACATATCTACCATAACTAGTGTTTTTTTCATTGAAATAGTATTAAGAAGTATGTCTTTCACGTCAATCGACCACCAAAATTATCATCAAATTTTTTGCTTTTTTCGATTAAATTACCATATTTTTTTTCCCACATTTCTGGGTTTTTAATTTTTACATTCTCAGAAAATTGATACTGAAAATTCATAACAATAGTTTCTAATTTTTCACTTGATATATCACTTAAGTGTATGTCTGACTTTGTTGTGTTTATTTTATTTGCTCTTTCTTTTGTTATTACTCCGCTCTCAAGTGCTTGATGATACAGTTCTGAGCCAGGTATTGCCGATGCAATAAATACAGATATTGAGGTTAACTCCAGATCATTTACAAAATCAAAACCTTCATTTATATCGTCAATAGTCTCACCTGGCAAGCCTACAACCAATGTACCGTGTGAAAAAATACCTAATTCATTACATCTTTTCACAAGACCTGGAATGGTATTTAATTTAACCGGTTTGTGTTGTAAATTTTTTAGTGTATTTGATGATCCACTATCAATTGATAATGTGATTTGGTATAAACCAGAATATTTAAAGATATTAAGCAGCTCTTCCGATAAAGTATTTACCATAACTCCATTAGGAGTGCACCAGATAACATCAATAAAAGATAGTTTTTTAAAGAGATTTATTGATCTTTTTTTGTTGAAGAAGATATTATCATCTGCAAACTGTATCTCATCAATATGATACGTATCTTTTAGTTGTTTAATTTCATTAATAACATTTTCGACCGATCTAACTCTATATTTCTTATACATGTTGGAGCTAGCGCAAAATGAGCAACCAACCGGACAACCTCTCGAGGTCATTATTTGCATGACACGCTTACCTTGTGGAACAGGGGAAAACGGTACATTAATAGAAAAGTACTTTTCCATGGGAAGTAAATTATACGCCGGGAAAGGTAGTGAATCTAGGTCTTGAATGGTTTCAATTTGATGGTTAGAGAAATATACACCACCTTTAACACTTCCACACAATCCATCCATTTTTATATTTACTTTACCCGCAGTTAAGTCTAATATAAAATCATATAATCTTTTCTCACCTTCTCCTCTAATAATGAAATCAATTATTTTTTCTCCTTTTTCATTTTCACATATATTCCAGATATCAGAAGGATATATAGTTGGATGCAAACCTCCAACTATGATCAATACATTGCGGTCTGTTTTCTTTATTTCAGCACATAGCTTTACTAAATTATGCAAGTCAGTAGAAAATAAAACTGACATTCCAACAACATTAGGTTTTTTTTCAAGTATTGTTTTTGCAGCATCTTTTGGTGAAACCCCATATGTCATTAAATTATTTTCACCATGCTCCTCATTATTATATCCTTCAACAACACAATCATATAAAGAAACATCTATGTTTTTTCTTAACAAATAAGATGCTATATACAAAAGCCCTAGAGGGGGAATGCACCGCTTGGACATACCTTTTGGTATCGTTATTGATGGACTGACGAGAGATACTTTTATTTTTTTATTTTTTAAAATATCATATGGTATATATTTTTCCACGGGTTTATTTATTATACTTTTCGAAGTTTCACTCTTATTTGATAAATACACTCTTAACTGATTATTTCCTAGTCTATCCCCAACACTTCCTCTAATATTTTGGTCCTCAGCAGCACTCATTATTTTAGTTCCATCTATCTTGTACCTGGGATAAACTCTAATATCTCTTTTATTGACATACAGTCTGGCTCTGCTTCTAAACTTCTACCATTTTCTAATACTGATTCTGCCACCTTTAACATGGCTGGGTAAGCAGCTCTTAACATATGATTAGCAGTAATGACGACATTGACTCCCATATCAATAAATTCCTCAACTGTTACGCTATTAAAGCTAGTCGGCACAACCACAACTGGCGTCTCTTGGTCTTTCGTTCTGAACAACTTCATAAATTCAACAATTTCTGCTGGATCATTATGTCTAGAGTGAATCATAATTCCATCAGCACCTGCTTTAATATAAGCATTAGCTCTAATAAGTGCATCATCCATTCCCGCTTCCAATATAAGTGACTCAATACGGGCAATAATCATAAAATCATCACTTATCTGAGCTTCTTTTCCTCGTCTAATTTTATTACTAAAACTTTCAATACTATCTTGCGTCTGCTTTACCTCATTACCGAATAGAGAGTTTTTCTTTAATCCTGTTTTATCTTCAATGACGACTGCACTGACTCCTGTTCTTTCAAGGCTTTTAACGGTAAATTCAAAATGCTCTGTTTTTCCTCCTGTATCAGCATCAAAGATCATCGGTTTTGTGGTGACTTCAAAAATTTCATTGACTCCATTGATGCGAGATGTCATATCAATGGCTTCAATATCTGGTTTTCCTTTTGCAGTTGAGTCGGTGAGTGAACTTGACCAGACGCAGTCAAAACTGACTAATTCCCCACCTCTTTTAACTACTGTATTTTCTGCAATAAGTGCACTGAGAGCATTGTGCGCTTCTAAGACACGAACTATTTTTTTCGTTTTTATTAGTTGCCTTAGTCTGCCGAGTCGATGTACTGTTGTAACCCCCAGTTTCATGAGTTGATTTTTTATGTTCTTATCGCTGATATTTGAGCTATAAGGGGGCTCTATGAGTTTTCCGCCCCATTTTGAGAGTAGGTCGATCACTTCCTTACGATACTGTGAATGTTCGTTATCTATCCAATCATCTCCATGTACTACATAGTCTGGTTTCAGCTTGAGAAGGTTTTCTCTGTAACTAGCAGTATCTTGTGGTATTACACTCTTCACCATTGAGATATTTTTTAACACCTCTTCTCGTTCGCTGTACTTTAAGTATGCTATATCATTTATCTCACTAATTGCTATTGATGTTAATAATCCAACGGTCACTTCACCATGTTTTCGTGCTTCTTTTAGAATTTTTATATGACCCGCATGTAATAGATCAGCCACCATTGATACATATATTTTTTTCATATTCTTATATCACCTCATTTCCTATGTTTCACAGATTCAATTCTGAAGTATAAAATCAATTTGTAAAAAGTTAGCTCCTCTTGAGAGCAAAACACCACACATAATCTATAACCACAATAATATAGTTATATTTAACAAATAATTTAGCTAAAAATAAGCTATTTTCAATAAAACATCCTTTTCATATAATAATATTACCCGTATCCCCTGGCGATAAAAGATTCACCTTTATAGTATTTCATTAGGAGTAGGTTGGGATGCTTTTATAATACCATCAGAGTTAGGAGTAGCCTTTCCTATTGTAATAAATGGAAGGCGATCTTTATGCAGACCATATTTTATATTCCATTTTTCAGGGTCTCGAGCTTTTATTATTTTATTATAACGATATAGGAAGTCATGTATTTTTTTTTCTAAAACATCTTTCGGTATTTTTGATAAAGTATGCACTGACTTTGCCGTGTCAATAACTCTACCGCTTAATCTTGTCATGAGCATAGACTGAACCGCTGTCTCGTACAATTCAGAACCCGGTAAAGCTTGTGCTATAAAAATTCCTACACTATCAAGCTCTAAATCTGAAATAAATCTTAACCCGTCCTCTATATCTTCTATCGTTTCATTTGGCATACCTATAACAACAGTCCCATGAATTAGAATTTTATTTTCTTTTAGACAATTAATAAGATCTGGAATTGATCCTAATTTTACAGGTTTTCTATGATCTTCCTTCAATACCTTTTCAGAACCAGAATCTATTGATAGAGTAATCTGATACAATCCAGATAAAAACATAGATTTTAATAGCTCATCAGTTAATGTATTAATCATTATTCCATTTGGAGTACACCATTGAATATTTAATTTTTTAAGTAAACGAAATAATTCTAAGGATCTGCTCTTGCTAAATGTAAGATTATCATCTGCAAACTGTATTTCATCAATATTATACTTATCAATATAGTGTTGGATCTCATTAACTATATTTTCCGGATTTCGAGCTATATATTTTTTATTAAAATTTGTGCTAGCACAAAAAGTACACCCTATTGGGCAACCTCTTGATGTATAGATTTGCATAACTCGTGTACCACGGGGAAATGGAGAGAATGGAATATTAAATTGAAAATATTTCTCCATTGGCAACTTATGGTATGCTGGAAAGGGTAAAGCATCAAGATCTTCTATTCTAGCAATTTGATTGTTAATAAAACGCTGACCATTATAATAGCCACATAGTCCATCTGAATTTATGTCAATCAACCCTATATTAATATTTTTTAAAAATTCTATAAACCTATATTCACCTTCCCCTCTAATAACAAAATCAATTATAGGAGCCCCATTATTATTTGATTCTTGCAATACTTCTCTTGGGTAAATTGTACAGTGAATACCTCCTGCAACAACAACAATATTATTATTAACTTTTTTTGCTATTCTTGCTATATTATACAAACTCTTCAGATCAGATGAATAGAGAATAGATATAGCAACAACGTCAGGATTGTATTCTCTAATTCTATTCTCTATAGTCAAATTATCTATCCCATAAATCCACATACCATAAGATATTTCTTTTTCAACATCTAATCCTTCCACAACACAATCTAATATCTCAAACTCTAATCCTTCTTTTTCCATAACCCCTCCTATATATGCTAACCCTAGTGGAGGTATTACTCTTTTTACTGTACCCGCAGATAATGTTATAGGAGGCATAATAAGCAATGACTTAGGAGGTGAGTTATACGAGGAGCTATATCTTTTTAAATTTTGTTTTCTAATATCGGTAGATCTCTCATGATTTGATTGATCCATCGTTTCATTTTTATGAGAAAGATAATCATATAATTCACTATCTTTAGGGATATTTTCATCAAGGTCTTTATATTTAATACTATATTTTTTCATTTATGTGTTGCCGCACCTCTGGTGGGTTATAGTTGCCATGGATGTTTTTAGAATGACTTACTGCTCCTACTATAATGTTAGTTGTTGCTGTAGTTGCTACTGAGACTTTGTTGTCATATTTATATATTTACGATCTTTACCTATGCAGCAGCTAGCTGCTCTATTTTATAGAATATTTGAAGGGGGTGATCATCAAATTTGTTAGATAAGTTTACTCGCTACACTTTTATTTTTGCATAATATCCTAACTTAAGATGCTTGAATGAGTGGGATATCTCTATGATTTCACCCTAAAATTAAGGTTTTTTCTGTTTAGGTTATTCATCTATAACAATATAGAACCGTACTCAAACCTAGATGATCATGAGTGCGGATATCCATTTTATAAGATGGTTGAATCGAATATAGATATAGTGGGATTTCCCATAAGTCTGATGGCTTATGATAGAGACAAATAGCCAGCGATGGAGCCTCTCTTGCAATCAACTCTTTTGCGCCTTGTAGTGCTTCCAGTTCAGCCCCTTCAATATCCATTTTAATATAGTTTGGGTGAGATAACCCAACAGTTTGATCAAGACTCACAACTGGTATTAATTCACCTTCACCCCCCATCATCATAGTAGAGGAGCTTCCCTGCCCTCCACTAAATGAGGTTACCGAACAAGCTTTACCCACCCCTGTAGGATAGATATAACCTACCTTACCTTCAGTTTGAATTCTCGTTAATGTATCATTTAACAGCTCTAAATTTTTCCGATCTGGTTCAAAACAGACCACAGACTCTATCTCTCCTTTCCATACACTATAAAGATCTACAATTGTATCCCCTGTATAAGCCCCACAATCAACAAATCTTAATGGATCAGTAGGAAATAACCCCTCTATATCATCTGGAAAATATTCACAAGCATTGTCTGGTTCAATATAATACTTTATAGACTGGGTCTCTCTCCATGAAATCCAACGCTCTAATAATTGTTTGCTTGATTTATCATTCAATAAGCTTCTCACTTGCTCTATTCTTCCATGATCAATCATTACTTCTGAGTTTGGGCGCATCCAGAGATAATTTTTATTAAAATAACCTTTGATAATTTCTGGATAAAGTCGCAAAGTTTCATAAAAACTACAAACATGAGTAAATCCTAATTGTTTTAATTTACTCTCTGGCTTTATATGTGTACTATTTGATGGTTTGTTGAGCGAACAGGGGAATATAGCACAGAATATTTCCCATTCATCTTGTTCTTTTAAAACACTCTCTACTTTCAGCACTGGAATACCATTTAATTCTGATATTTTAGAAGACTAAAGTGAGACCCAATTTTAG
>Ga0233448_1001966_pt1 | contig 15532 bp, 18 predicted proteins | sample SI_124_October20_2_FD_183015 | JGI IMG/M metagenome (GOLD analysis project Ga0233448, IMG submission 183015) | Seawater microbial communities from Saanich Inlet, British Columbia, Canada - SI_124_October2016_150_MG | ecosystem: Environmental > Aquatic > Marine > Inlet | place: Canada: British... | reverse complement strand
AAAAATCGGTTCTATTAATACAGTAGACTTAAATAAAATTTACGGGTTAATGCAAGGCGAAACTTGGTCTCCAAACGGCGAAGCACGCAATGTTATTGGACAATCTGAATCAGCACACACATCAATGAGTGTCGGTGATATTATTAAGATGAATGGTATTATGCACATGGTCGATAATCATGGGTTTGTTGTTTTAGCATAAATACATTAACTAGAAAAATTAACATGGAAAATAATATGAACTTACAAGAAAGCATCAGAAATGATTTGAACAAGATGAATGAATCTACTTACCCCAATGGAGTCTCAAAGGTAAATGAACCATCAATAGATACCAATGGTACATCATTTTCGGATGATGTCAGTGTTTCTATTGATACTATCGTTGATTTATTCGGGGAACCAGAACTAATGTCATTTGGAAAAACTGACGCAGAGTGGAATATAGAAATGGATGATGGTTCAGTTGTGACAATATACAATTGGATGAATGGTGAAAATGCGAACGGGGATGAGGATGGTACTCCCTTGGAACTTATCTACGATTGGCACTTAGGTGGTGACGTTGATTCCGCTAAGATAATTAAATCATTATTATTAAATGATGGTGTTACCAAAGGGGGTGATTTTGAAGAAATAACCCAAGAGGATGTAATTAACTTTAAATCCAAAGAAATCACTAACCACCAAGTTGAACAATGGTTAGGTTCAGACATTGGTAGAAAAGATATTATTGAGATACTCAGAGACATTGCAAATGGTGATTACCCTGCTGAAATGTTGAAACGCGATATTACAAGTTACGAGTAATTAACGGATAAAATGAACTTACAAGAACCCACTTTATAGTGGGTTTTTTATTGGCTTAAAATCCACTGCACTAAATAAACACATGCCGCCGAGTTAGCATAACGGTAATGCAACGCACTTGTAATGCGTAGACTGTCAGTTCGAATCCGACACTCGGCACCACATTTAAACACCTTTGCGGGATTCGTATATCGGTAATACTAGGAAAGGTAGAAAAATGAATTCTAAATAATATATCTCCCTCACATCAATAAAAATTATTAACATTTCTCAAACTGTTAAATACAACGAATTAAAAATTAATATAAAGGAGAAAACTAAAATGTTAGATGACACAACACCAGAAGCACCTGCATCAAATGAAGTGCAACAAGCAGGCTTAAGTATTACAGACTTACGACTATTTAAAGAAATCGTCGACGTTGCTAGTGCTCGAGGAGCGTTTAAAGCAGACGAATTCAGTGCTATTGGCGAAACTTACACACGATTAACTAATTTCTTAAACCAAGTAGATGCACAAAACGCACCCAATGATGAAGGTGAAGAGGAAACGACTGACACCAATGATGAAGTGTCTGAGGAAACTACAGAAGAAACTGCAGAGGAGTAAATTATGTTACATATGAAACATATCGGAAGACATGGTGAACGCAAAGTTGCTATTGTATATAAAACAGTACCAGACCAAGACCACATGGCATTAGTTGTTTATACAGAAACAATGAACATGGGTATGCATGATTCAATGATGAAAGTAATTGAAAGTAAAGAGGGACAAGCAGAGAATGAACTTGCTGATGTACTATTCAGAAACTTATTTGCAGACGGACGCAAGATGTTAGAAACATTGCACCGTGAAGGCATGCTTAAGAAGGTTGAGGCGAGACAAATTATTGTTACGCCCAATGCCAAGAGCAGTGTTAACTTAGGCGAGTTAAATGAAATTCTTAAAGAAATGGCTACAGGCAAAGAGGCATCGGACAGGCTTGCTAATTTAGACACAAATTCTGGTTTGGTTGACCCATCTAAAAGAGTGGTTGAATCGCCGTCAAATAGTGCGTTAGATGACAATACTTTAGCACAACAACAATTGGCACAGGCAATACGCATGGAAAATGAAGCGAAGTCGCTAATTGCAGAAAGTAAACTTCTAACAAAAGCAGCGTATAAATTAGATTCTAGTTTAAAGCCAAAAACTAAAGCAAAGAAGGTGGCTAAGAAGAAAACACCCTCTGTTAAGAAGACTGCTACTAAGGTTAAAACAAAGGCATAAGGATTAATGTGGGAATTAAACTCAGTACGAAGTTTTTGGATAAATGGAATCATATTATCAACGACGTTGAGAAAACCGATATACCAACACACCTAATAGATAAATTGATTATTAAGTTATATAATAACGGAGATGAAGAAAAACAACAGGTAATCAACATCGCCTTATTAAAGGAACAGGGGTATGAAAACAGCGATATCGAAGATGTCATTAACGAAACATTATATGAATTAAATGATTTCATAGATAGTGTTGATTTCTTTTTGGACATCGATGCGGTTGCACAGGAAGTTCAACCAGAAACTGATAAGATATTAACTAACTTTAAACCATAATGTACTCAGTGTATCAACACTGGGACCCACTTAAAGTATGTATGGTGGGTAAATCTTACCCGCCTGGATTTTATTCATGGATTAAAAATCCTAAAACACGAAGCATCTTCGAACGTATTGCAATTGAAACAGAAGAAGATTACCAATCATTAATTAAAATATTAGAGAAATTTAATGTTAAGGTATTGCGACCCGATATATTGGATGACATAGAGCCAAACGTCCCATTGGGTAACGGCAGATATGCTTACCCAACCCCCCCAATGACACCCCGTGATTACACATGCATGTTTGGTAGTGATTTTTATTGTGGTAGTGAAAGTATTGAACGTTTTTACAATTCAATCAAAGACCCATCATGGCAACAAGGAGTCAAAACACTTGGGGATATGAAAAATCTGCCATCACCAATCCAAGACGAAATTAATAATATACATTGGCATAATTATTATGCATATGCTGATATTATTTCAAATGATGCGACTTATAAGGATGATTCATACATGTCAGCACATGCTGATATTCACGAAAATACAAGAAGTTTCATCGTAACCGATGCGCCCCATGAGTCGATTATATCTAGTGCAACTACTGTTAGGATAGGAACAGATATATACTGTAATACTATCAACTCACGAACAATTTCCGAAGAATGCAAAACCCACCCAGAAATATTTGAAAAATATAGGGTGCATCATTTAAACTCAAATGAGCACTTGGATAGTGTATTTTGCCCAGTTGTTCCTGGATTGATTATATCACTACATGACATACCCACATACAAAGATACATTCCCTGATTGGGAAGTTGTTTACTTACCTGACCAATCGTGGGATAAGGTGAAGCCTTTTCTTGATTTGAAAAATAGAAATAAAGGTAAATGGTGGATACATGGTGAAGAATACAACGATGATGTGATTGAAGTCGTAGATACATGGATGTCCAAATGGATAGGATATGTTGAGGAAACAGTATTTGATGTTAACATGTTAGTAATAAACGAGAAAAATGTTGTAGTTAACAACTACAATAAAGCAGTATTTGACGCATTAGAAAGATATGGAGTAACCCCACATATATGTAATTTTAGACATAGGTATTTTTGGGATGGTGGATTACATTGTATTACTTCTGATTTAGACAGAGAAGGTGAAATGAAAGATTATTTCCCTGAACGAGGTTAGAAAATTATATATAATATGATGTTTTAGTGATAACATAAAAAATATCATGAAACAATATTTACAAGCACTAGAGGACGTCCTACAAAATGGCGACGTTAGAGACGATAGAACTGGAACGGGAACTATCGGTATTTTTGGAACGCAACAACGTTACAATTTATCTAAGTCATTTCCTGCAGTAACCACAAAGAAGTTAGCATGGAAGTCTGTGTTAAGTGAATTACTGTGGTTTTTAGAAGGTAGTACAGACGAACGTAGATTAGCAGAAATCCTACATGGTACACGAGATATTAATAAACGTACTATATGGACAGACAATGCCAACGCACAAGGTGTAGCACTTGGTTACGAGAATACAGACACAGTTAAAGAACTAGGTCCTATTTACGGCAAGCAATGGCGTTCATGGATGGGTGCAGATGGCGAGTACGACCAACTTCAAACTACAATTAATAATCTTAAAAGCGACCCATTTAGTCGCAGACATATTATTAGTGCGTGGAATGTAGCACAAATTAAAGATATGGCATTACCGCCATGTCATATTATGATGCAGTTCTACGTAACACCCAACGGTAAATTAGACTTAATTATGTATCAGCGCAGTGCCGATATGTTCCTAGGCGTTCCGTTTAATATTGCTTCTTATAGTGTTCTATTACATATGGTTGCGCAAGTAACTAACTTAGAAGTAGGTGAGTTCATTCATAACATCGGAGATGCACACATTTACTTAAACCACAAAGACCAAGTCAAAGAACAACTTGCACGTACGCCGTTAGAAGCACCTCAACTTAAAATTAACCCATTAGTTACTGAAATTAATGGATTTACAATGGATGACTTTGAGTTAGTAGGATACGAATCTTACGCAACAATCAAAGCGCCAATGGCAGTATAAGGAGATATATGAAATCAAAAGAAGGACCATTTTTATCAGAATTCGACAAAGATTTAGAAGGAGTTGTACGTCGGGAAATGACAACGTACAGGTACAGAGACGGCATGTTTATCAAAGAGAAAGTAATCCGCTGTTTTAAAGAAAATGGCGATTACCACGACACAACATCTGTTAGCCCAATGCCAGAAATACAAAAATGTTAACTGCAGATACAATACACACTAGTAGAAAACTTATTAAACGTTTAGTTAATAACAGTACATGGTTAGACTTGTTGCATGATTTTAGAAGCGAAGAAGGAATTGCAAAACACTTTAATCTAACGTTAAAGCAACTACAACAAGTTAAAGAATTTTGGGAGATTAAGTGAGTAAAATCCTTTTAACAGGTGGACTAGGCTTTATCGGGCATACTATTGTACGTAAACTAGAAGATACTGAACACACACCTATTATCGTAGACAACAAGTCTGACTACGATGGTGCTATTGACCGTGTAGAGTTAGAAGCACTAATGAAAGAACGACAGTCATTATTCAAGACTAATGTTACTACTTATTTTGAAGATATTGCAAATGCAGAAGCACTAGACAAAATCATAGAAATACAAAAGCCCGATACTATAATACACTTAGCGGCGTTTCCTAGAGCAAAGGTAGTAATACAAAACCCACAACTTGGATGCGATGTTATTTTAAAAGGTTTACTTAACTTGTTAGAGTCTTGCAGAAAGCATAACGTAAAACGGTTTGTGTTTATATCGTCTAGTATGATATACGGCGACTTTGACCAACAACATAATCCAGAAACAGCAAGTACTAACCCTATAGAACCGTACGGTATTATGAAACTGTGTGCTGAGAACTTGGTACGTAACTACAATAGATTGTACGGTTTGGAGTACAGCATTGTACGACCTAGCGCAGTTTATGGTCCGTATGATGTAGTAGATAGAGTTATCAGCAAATTCATACAAGAAGCAAAACTAAACAAACCAATAAACATCAATGGAAATGATTTAAATTTAGATTTAACTCACGTAAATGACGCTACAGATGGGATAATACTATGTGCTACCCATCCTAAAGCCGCGAACGAAACATTTAACATTACACGTGGTATTGCACGACTGTTGTACCATGCTGCGAAACTAATTGTTTTAGAAACAAATTCAAAATCCACTATTTCAATAAATGAAAGTGATGGCAAGTATCCCAACCGTGGTGCTTTAAGCATTAACAAGGCAGTTAACCTCATAGGGTTTAATCCCACAATTGACATAGAAGAAGGGTTGCCACAGTACATACGGACATTCAAATGAATAACATACTAGTAATATCACCGCATCCAGATGATTTGGAAATCGGATGTGCCGGTACGTTATCCAAATTCAAAGATAATGGTGCTATCATAGATGTTATCATTACAGTGAGACCTTCAGTTGAAATACACCATGGACGTAATAAGGAAATTGTACAACGTGAGTTAAAAGATGCAATGACATTACTAGGGTTTAATTATAAAATATTTGAAACCCCATTATCACAACATGGTAGACCACAATTAGCATGTAACAATGATACAATTACTGCAATTGAAAAAATGATGGATAAAGACCACTACGACCTAATAATTACCTCCGACCCAGGTGACTATCACCAAGACCATAAAAATACTTACAATATTGCAAACTCCATTTGTAGAGGGGTTGCATCCGAGTTATGGACAATGCAAATAAGCCCGTACTCAAACAGAAATACCTCATTCAATCCCAATGTGTATGTGGACATATCCAACTACATGAACCAAAAGATTGAAGCGATAAATTGTTATAAATCATACATGACAGACAAACATATAAATGTATACAATGGGTTAGCATCATATAATGCAAATACAATGAAAGAATCGGTATACGCGGAAGCGTTTGAACAAAAATTTAGGAATATAACATGAATATAGGAATAATCGGTGGCGGTATGGTTGGCAACGCTCTCGCAAATGGATTTAAACAAAACAATTTATTAATTTCAGACCCATCAATTAATGATATCACAATCGTAGATGTATGTAGTTCAGTAGACATAGTATTTGTATGTGTGCCTACACCAACAAACAATGATGTGTTTGATTCATCAATCATTGATGGAGTTATGGCTGAAATTAACGAGAATTATCAAGGTGATGTGGTGATTAAATCAACAATACCACCAAACTTCCTAATGGATATATATAACAACAGCAACAACATTAACTTAGCATACAATCCAGAATTCCTAACAGATAGGACTGCCAATGATGATTTTGTAAATCCATACATGGTAGTAATTGGTTCGGAAGACGATGAACTATCATCTAGAATCGAAGAAATCTATAGAACACAGTCTACTGTGCTTTGTGATGTGTATCACAAAGTAGACTTAGTTTCTGCTAGTTTAATTAAATATGGATTCAATACATTCTTTGCAACTAAAGTTATATTCATGAACGAGTTATACGGTGTATTTCAACAAAGTGGAACATCAATGTCTTGGGAAGAATTCAGAGTTCTAATTGGTAGTAACCCATGGGTTGGCGGTAGCCATAATAGCGTTCCTGGACACGATGGGTACTTTGGTTATGGTGGTAAATGTTTTCCAAAGGATACAGGAGCATTTTCAAAATATGCAGACAGTTTGGGAAAACCATCGCATCTACTGAACAAAGCAATCGAACTCAATTCAAACTACAGAAAAAAAGCATAGATGAAAGTATTAATATCAGGCGGATTGGGTTTCATTGGTAATGTATTATCGAAGGAATTCATCGAAAACGGTTGGGAAGTTGTTATTATCGATAATGAAACAACGTACAACACGTACGAACCCACAATGCATCAGTCAAAAATAGAACAACGAAAAATTGGTTTAGGCGAGGCGAAGCATTACCATACCAACATATTCAACATCGATGAAGTTAGGACAATAATTCACAATGAAAACCCAAACGTGGTTGTTAACCTAGCGAACATGCCAATTGCGGGTGTTGCTGTAGAACAGCCAATACTAGCGTCAGATACCATGATTAGAGGTCTAATTGGGTTACTAGATGCATCAAAAGATACTGTATCGAGATTCGTTAATGTGTCATCGAGTATGGTGTACGGTGATTTTTTAACTGACCCTGTTCTAGAAGACCAAGTTTGCAACCCACAAGAAATATACGGAAATCTTAAAGTAGCGGGTGAACGAATCGTACGTACGTACACCAAGTTACATGGTTTGGAACATACTATAGTTCGTCCATCTGCATGTTATGGACCATCGGGCAACGAAGCGTTCGTTATTACTAAATTCTTACGCGAGGCAATGAAGGGTGGCTCTATTAACATCAATGGCGTTGGCACTAAACTAGATTTTACCTTTGTCACTGATATAGCGCATGGTATATACCTAACATCAACTGAACCAAATGCTGCAAATGAAACATTTAATATTACGTGCGGTAATAAACGTGGATTAACCGAGGTTGCAGATATACTTCAAGAATGGTATCCAAACCTAACGGTTAATATCACAGACCCCGATGCGTTGTATCCGAAACGTGGACAACTGAGTATTAAGAAAGCGAATAAATTACTTGGGTATAAATCCAAAGTTCAACTAGAAGAAGGATTAAAGATATTCCATGATTCCCTCAAAAATTAAATACCTTGGTATCGACCGTTGTTTTAAACAACACCAAGACAAATTAGTTGATATATACAAAAGTATAGGGCTAACAGGTCAAGTTGTCGGTGGCGAGCACATTAAAGAGTTTGAAGATACATGTGCTTTAATCAGCAATAGAAAGTACGCAGTATCCGTAGCAAACGCATCCGATGGGTTATTCTTTGCGTTAAAGGCACTTGGAATCAAGGAAGGCGATGAGGTATTAACAACAGCATATTCATTTCACGCAACTGCCGAAAGTATCCTAAGAACAGGTGCAACCCCTGTATTCGTTGATGTCGATGACCATTACCATATTGATATATCCAAAGCAGAAGTTACTACCAACACCAAAGCAATGATTGTTGTTAACTTGTTTGGCGATTGTGTGAATTTCAACGATGCGATACAGTTCACGAGTACAAATAATATCCATCTAATCGAAGACGCTGCTCAAAGTTTAATGGCGTCGTACAATAATGTACCTAGTGGAAAACTCGGAATAACAAGTGTATATAGTTTTGCACCTAGTAAGAATATACCAGGGTTTAGTCATGGTGGCTGTGTACTGACAGATGATGAAGGTATTAAAAAATCTATTAGTACAATGAAACTGCATGGGAAAGACTCGCATGGTCATTCTGTACTTGGTTACAATAGCATCATGAGTTCATTCGAAGCGGGTCAAATTAACTTCTTCATGACGTTAGCAGATGGATGGCAACAACGCAGAACTAGCATCGCCAATAGATACATCAATAGTTTGAAGGATGTGGTTCAAACACCGTTATCAAGGGATGGTACGATTCACGGTTGGCATAAGTTTGTATTGCGTACATGCAATCGAGATGCACTTAAACAACATTTAATTGATAAAAACATTGAATGCGGTGTACACTATTCAACAATTACACCAAACGAACCATTATTCAAAACATCAAAAACATTCAAAAATGCTGAATTACTTTCGTCTGAAAGTTTAAGTCTGCCGATATACCCTGAACTAACTGATGTTGAAGTTGAATATATTATTAAATCTGTCCGTACTTTTGTTTAAATCGGTTATCCAACCACTCCCATTCATATGTAAGTCTTAATGAATCGAAGTCACCATTGACTTCATTGTAGTAGTCGACGCCATCCAAGCCACCTTTCATATTCCAATCACCGACTTCAGTTCCGTTGCTCGAACACCACTTACTCAATCTGTACTCAGATTCTATGCTATTTGTTTTAAGCACATCCTCATGTAACTTAATCGATTCACGGAACGATGTACGCCATGCTGTATGAATGTCATTGTCGTAATACGTTGTTCCACTACGTAGTGGTACCACTTCATGTTCTTGGTCAAGTGTAAAGTCCAAACCATGTGATGGGTTACCGAGAACTAATTGTTTATGATATGCAATGATTGCGGCATGCCCATATTCAACACCCACAATTGGATTCAAAGCGTGGAAAATATAATGCTTATCTTCTTGTAAGCGGTCAGGTTGCCAATCCCATGAAAACTCAGGATTAACCTCCAACTTTGCGAATACCGCAAAGAACCACGCTGTATTCGATTGTTTTGCTGCTTCCTTATATGCTTCTGCTCGACCTTTAACTTTATCAACCCTAACCAATCTATTGGGGATATTTCGTGTTATTTCCTTTAGATGATTCCAATTTACATCTGCATGTGCTTCACCATTACTGATGTACACAATATCCTGTGGATTGTCTTTGAGTGTTTTGTACTTCTTTGAAACAAATGGATAATCATATACTTGTGTGATGATATGATTCTTGGCATCTCTTGATACCACAGTTGTATTACCTCCGTCCGACAATGGTGCTACAACTCTCGTCTTCTCTCTCCACAAATTGATGGTCGGAACTTTTACCTCATCATCAATGTTAGTGAATAGCACCAAGGGACTTTTAAACTCATGAGTTTTAATATCATCTACAATACTATTATCATCAACATGTACTCTTGGGATATCCCATCGCTTTACATAAATGTCATCAACAAAGTTTATCGTATCGTACCATTCCAATAATTCTGTATTATCAATTCTATCCTTGAAACTATCCACATTAATTAAGAATGTATCGCCAAATCGCTGGTCTTCACTAGCAAATACATGAAGCATTGTTCCTTGCCATTTTTCCGGGTGCCATGAGAAATCAAAGTCTGAATAATCACATAAAGAAGATGTAACCCATATATAATCATCTGATACTTTTTTAACTATTCTTCGAAGTGTCCCCAAATAACTGCTGATAAATCTAGTCTTAACAACATTGGAAAATGACGTACCATCAATGAGTTTGGTTTCAGTAATGTCATTCTCAATATTCCCATGGTCAATCATGTAAACATTATCATTTGATATGGATATATTTTCAACCACAATCTGACTAACATACTTAACAGTAGATGCACCATGAACTATATATTTTGGCCCCCCTGTCTTTTGGTGTTGGGTACCAAATTGATAAATGTATGGAGAATTGGTGGCATCGGGGTGCCATGAGAAATCAAAATTATCTGAATTAATACCATTTGGTATTTCCCAATTTGCCATATCAATTGGCGCATCAATTACTTGGTCACGCACATATTTTACACCACTAGCACCACTTACTACATAACGAGGTCCTCCTGTCTTTTGCCATTGGGTACCAAATTGATAAATGTATGGAGATTCTGTCACATCGGGGTGCCATGAGAAATCAAAATTATCTGAATTAATACCATTTGGTATTTCCCATTTAGAATCATCCATAAACCTTGGAACAATACCCAAATGATAATGCGTTTCTTCGTACCCACCCTTTGGCACGAGATAAGTTTCCGAGTCTTGTTGCCATTGACTAGACCACCCATGGCGCTGATGTAATTCCCATGGTTTTGGCTCCCATAAAAAATCGAAGTCACTATAGTCACATAAGTAGTGTAGAACCCAACAGAACCTTGTCTTAGATAATTGGCACGCTTCTTCGATTGATTCTACCTTAGATGCGTTAATCCCCTCGATGGGGTTATTTAAATAAAAAATATCAAACATAATATGATAAGAGTTGATGAAATATACAATAATACCTTATGGGAATGGGTTAAGAAGAATAAACTAGACATGCGTTTATTCTTCTGTGACCCACCAGGAACGTCAGCGCCCATAAACCTATTTAACCATGGTGCGGATTATGAAAATAATAATGGGAATGAAACCAACTACATATTTTTACATGACCAAGAACCAATTCACATGGATGTTCATGAAGATTTATTCAACGATGTTATATTAAGAAACGAAGACATATCTCCATCACCACAGGGACACATAATCACCAGTGAGAAAGATAGCGAATTCCTAGATGAAATTGTTAAAATATACAAATGGAAACCTCATTACTATTTCTATCATGGTTGGTCATCATTGGATTGGTACAGAGGATACAATCGAACATTTCTAATACCAAGAGCAAGGAATAGGACACCATCAAAAACATTTATAAGCCCCAATAGAATAATAGGTGGTAAGCGTGACCACCGCGTCTTATTCATGTACCATATATTCAAGAATAGTTTGGTGGATAACCACATTACAGTTCCAAATATATGCCCTGAAGAGAACATTAATATACGTGATATTGCACAGAAATACATGTCACGATATCCAGACATAATAAATATATTCAATGACGCTGAGTTGCCTTACTTATTCAATGAGGAAGAAACCCAATTGATGACAAGTTGTTGGATTACCAACTTCGATGAAAGTGCAGATAGTTTATTTTATGTTCCAACTGAAACTGTATACTTTGGAAAACGATTACACTTAACGGAAAAATCATTTAAACCAATTGTGTTAGAAATGCCGTTTATATTAATGGCAACGGCAGGGAGTTTAAAGTATCTACGTAGTTACGGATTCAAAACATTCGATGGAATCATTGATGAGAGTTATGACAATGAAACTGATGATTTTAAACGAATTGAAATGGTTGTAAAACTTATATCGGACATAGATAAAATGTCTAAAGAAGAAAAACAAGATTTACACATTGAGTGTGTACCAATAGTAGAACACAATTATAATCATTTTTACAATGGTAATTTTGAAAATATACTATGGGAAGAATTGACTAACATGATGGATGAATTAAAAAATGATTAAATTTTGTGTTGAAAAAATGATAGGGAATAAAGCATTCCCAAACTTATCAAAACATGAAGCAGTTCCATTCACGGAAGGATGGGCTGAATTTAGTACCAAGTACCCATTCAGCGAAACAGTTGTACTTTTAGAGCATCTAGCAGAACACCATATTGATTATGAGATTGTTTCCATCGATAATGCAGATAGTGAAACATTTTACCCAATTGCACTAAGTTTCTTTGATTTTGGTATAGATTGGTTCTCGTTGATTCCATCAAATGCAATTGATAAACTGAAGGATGAAAATATAAAAATATTATTCTATTATAGTGAGGGTGATAATCCATATATTATAGATGCGCATTTAACTAAGCAATGTTCTGAACACGGTATTCCAAGAAATCAAATTAAGTTCATTAGTGCAAATAGCGAAGCATCAAAGATAGATAACTTTTTCACTGTGGTGGATGATGAATTATTATATCGTTATAGAAATAAAAACTTTATATCAGCCAGATACACAGAAGAACCACGTGACAAAAAATACACAGCATTAGTTAGAATGCATAAGTTCTGGAGAGCCAATACAATGGCAACCTTATGGCAAAAAAGATTGGATACCGATGGATACTTCGCGTATGGAGATACAACGGATTCAGGTGAGTTAGAAAATGATAATCCAATTGAGGTTGATAATTATTTTGGATTAAGACAATTAACCAAAACATTTATGACAACGATTCCGTTCGAAGCAGATAGTATGAGTGATGATGATAGAAATAATCATGCACTACATGTTAATGAACATTTTGAAAACGCTTATATTAACATTGTTCTTGAAAGTCACATGGATGTTGACCAATCAAATGGTGTTTTCTTAACTGAAAAAACATTCAAACCGATTAAACATTCACAGATGTTTATTATATTCGGTGCTTGTGGTAGTCTCCAATTACTAAGAGATATGGGTTACAAAACATTTGACCACGTGCTCGATAATAGTTACGACTTGATTGAGAATACAACAGAAAGATGGAAAACTGCAATGGATATGGTGCTGAACGTATTGGATAACAGAAAAGACGATATTCATAAAATGTATATAAATTGCAAGGATGATATCAATCACAACACAAAACATTACAACGGTTCTAAAAAACCAAGACTAGATAAAATATTAAAGGAATTACAAAATGATTAGTTCATACACAAGTTGGCAACCACTAGAAGAAGTTATTGTTGGTAGTTCATACCCGGGTCATTATTTTGATTTTATAGAAGATAAAAATGTCAAAGACCAATTAGAATTAATACTCAACGAGTCTAAAGAAGATTTAAATAACTTACAGAAAACAATTGAAGAATTTGGCGCCACGGTAAGAAGACCATCAATTATCGATAAGGGACAATTCCAACACCATCAATTAAATGAAGGTGGAGCAAGTTTGCCCCCATTGACTCCGCGTGATTGGCAAATCACACTTGGTGAAAAGTTACTTATATGCGCACCATTGGATGAAATGCATGAAATTATCAATGAGTACGAAGCAGAGGAACCAGGGTCAGTAATCGACCCATTTGATAGAGTATGGAAATCAGGAGTTACACTTGATGGTGGAAATGCCAGTTGTATTGTAAGAGTGGGAACAGATATATTTGTAGATAATAGTGAATTTTGGACTCAAGAACAGACAGCATGGGTTAAAGAAAATGTTCTTGATGATAGATATACCATTCATGAAGCAATCACCGAAGGTCATGGTGATGCGGTATTTTCCATACTAAAACCTGGTGTTTTATTATCAACATACCATGCAGATGATTTGGATTTGGAGGGAGAATTCAAAGGTTGGGATATTCTTAAACTAGAAGACCCGAGCATCAAATTAGCGATGGAATTTGGCAAATTTAGACACGAAAACTACAATGGAAGATGGTATGTGCACGAACAATCACCAACTAGTGAGTTTGCACACTACGTGGATACCTACTTAAAGGATTGGACAGGGGAATCTGCTGAAACTGTATTCAACGTTAACTGCTTAGTACTCGATGAAGCGCATGTCATATTCAGTGGGTATAACAAAGATGTGTGGGATTTTTGCAAAAAACATAATATAGAACCAATCATAAGTGAATTACGACATAAGTATTTTTGGGATGGTGGTATTAGTTGCTGTACGCAGGATATCCGACGTAAGGGTGGGTTAGAGAGTTATCTTTAACACCAATCAAGCCATTTATCAGTCTTTTGGTCGAATTTACTTACATCGAACTCAACTGACTCTTCAGTGTAACAGTCTATCAATCGCTTTATTTCATTTGCCAAGACTAAGTTGTTGACGTCGCTGAAATGGTTTGCAGTGGTTATTGGTATCTCGGATGCTGTCTTTGCGTCAACCTCATTCAAACATAATGATGCCAAACTAGGAGAAACATTCATCCCTTGCAATAAATCGGTCTTATTTAAAGACCACGGAAATGAATGTAAGTGGACAACCTTTGGAATATGTGACCACTTATCACTAATATCCCCGAACCACTTATCTTGTGCCCAATCTAAGAATTTCCAATCACTAATGTATTTGTAATATAATTCTACTGCTTTATCCACGTCGTTATTTAAGAATTTCTTATTCATCCGATTGACCGTAGTTACTTCATGATTTCTAGTAGGCATCCTATTCATTTCAGTATGGCAAAAAACAATTACTTCAGTATTATCAATATCTTCGGATGTTATCTCAGTATTCAGAAAATGTAATTGTGTCCACCAATGTGCACCAGGGTCTCCAAAATTTATCATTTTCAACCCCAACATATCAGCAAGCATCCCTGGCCACCCATCGGGCGATGAGCAAAAACTATCACCTACTACAATTATATTTTTCATGTTAATTTAAGAACAAACTTTAACACCGTACTCTTTCTCAAAGCGTTTCGCATCATTTAAATCATTAACCATTGGTTCGCCTCTGATATTAAGTGATGTGTTAAGTAACATTGGACATCCTGTTAATGTTAACCATTCTTCTAGTAACTGTCTGATACCACTACCATCTTTAGGTACTGTTTGTACTCTACTTGTTCCGTCTTTATGAATGATAGCAGGGAACTCAGTTGGCTTCTTGCAGTGCGCTACCGCTTGCATATAAGGACTTTTTTCAAATCCTTTAGGCATAGCAAA
>Ga0233448_1001964_pt1 | contig 15540 bp, 17 predicted proteins | sample SI_124_October20_2_FD_183015 | JGI IMG/M metagenome (GOLD analysis project Ga0233448, IMG submission 183015) | Seawater microbial communities from Saanich Inlet, British Columbia, Canada - SI_124_October2016_150_MG | ecosystem: Environmental > Aquatic > Marine > Inlet | place: Canada: British... | reverse complement strand
CAGATTAATACAAGAGATCATTGATTTTAAACCGATAAATACGGCTTTGGATTGTTATACGAAATCTCCTGTTTCAAAATTTGATTTACTTAATGAGTTGAAGGATGAGTTTGGATTAAAATATGAAATTGACAAGAGTGTTAACATTGTTAATGCTACTGGAGTTAAAATAAATTATTATTCAACAAACTACAAGGCTAAGAGTGTAGGCTATAGCCCTCAAAATACTTCTTTAGAAGGCGTAACCACAGAGGTTTGCTTATATTTGGACAATGTTAATTAAGTGAAAAAAAGTATGAATATAGGCGCATGGAATTATTACAAATCTCTAAATAAAGATAATTATTATTCAACAAATGGAATTGCAAAAGGCTATTAGGGAGATTGCATCTGCGACAGGACCTATCCTATTGGAAGTGAGGTTGCCTTCTGCGACGGAATGCCGACCAAGGTTGGCTTTTGGTAAAAAACTAGATGAACAAGTGTCAACTATCAATTTAAATTGATTCCAGAAGTAACGATACTTACCGTACACTATATTAAATAAAAGTTAGTTTTAATTTTGAATTAGGAGAAATATTTATGAAGGTTGTAATTTTAGCAGGTGGTTATGGAACTCGTATCCGTGATGTAGCAGATGATATTCCTAAGCCAATGATACCGATTGGCCCCTATCCAATTCTTTGGCATATTATGAAGTCATATGCACATTTTGGACATACTGAATTTATAATCTGCCTTGGATACAAGGGCCAATCCATAAAAGATTTTTTCCTGAATTATGAAGCGCACACTCGAGATTTCACGATCAATCTGGGTTCTGCTGGTGGTGTAACATATCACAATAATCATGATGAGCTAGGTTGGAAAGTCACGCTGACAGATACAGGAGCCCGATCGATGACGGGTGCAAGGATCGCTCGCATAAAGGATTTTGTTCAAGGTGAAGACTTTATGTTGACTTATGGCGATGGTGTGAGTGATGTGGATATTGGGCAATTGGAAGCGTTTCATAAATCGCATGGAAAGGCCCTAACCGTAACTGGTGTACGCCCACCCGGACGCTTTGGTGAGATGGACTCCAATATTGATGGTAAAATTCTGGAATTCAACGAAAAGCCACAAGCAACAGACGGTCGTATTAATGGTGGATTCTTTGTTGCTAGCCCCAAAGTTTTTGACTATCTGGATAGTCGCGAAGATTTAGTTTTTGAACAAGAGCCTCTGCGTCAATTAGTAAAAGATGAGCAATTGATGATGTTTGAACATAATGGATTTTGGCAGCCTATGGACACTAGCAGAGAATACCAATTGTTAAATGCACTGTACGACTCTGGTAATGCACCGTGGGTACGATAAGCATGCACCAGGATCTAGAGTTTTTCCGTGGGAAACGTGTGTTTGTAACTGGGCATACTGGCTTTAAAGGCACATGGCTCACTTTTTTACTTAAAGAGTTAGGTGCAGAAGTGATGGGTTTTGCTTTAAAACCTGAACCAGGTCCGAGCCATTTTATGTTATTAGGCATGGAGGACAAAATCAATCACGTAGTGGGTGATGTGCGTGATGCTGCTCATGTGAATGATGCAATGCAGTCTTTTCAGCCAGACATTGTTTTTCATTTAGCGGCACAAGCATTGGTAAAAAAATCCTATGAAGCCCCAACCATTACTTTTGACACCAATGTAATGGGCTCTGTGAATCTGCTGGATGCTGTTAGGCAATGCAGTACAGTGCGTTCATTGGTTTATATCACCTCAGATAAATGCTATGAAAATGTGGAGTGGGTATGGGGGTATCGCGAGAATGATCAACTTGGAGGACATGATCCGTATAGCGCATCTAAGGCCGCTACTGAGATTTTATTCTCTGCTTATTCAAGGTCGTTCTTTGCTTCTCGGCCAGACCTAGGGGCGGCAACAGCGCGCGCCGGCAACGTCATCGGTGGCGGTGACTGGGCTGCAGATCGAATTGTTCCCGATTGCATTCGTGCGATCGAAAATAAACTGCCAATTAAGCTGCGCAATCCTAATGCTACGCGTCCATGGCAACATGTACTGGAGCCGCTATCTGGTTATATGATGCTGGCTACCAAATTGTATGAGGAGCCAAAACGATACGGTGGTTCGTGGAACTTTGGTCCTTCAACTTCTGAAGTACGCACAGTGCATGATGTGGCGAAATCTATTGTTCAAACACTAGGCCGCGGTACCATTGATATTGTTGGGCCTCAAGATCATCTGCATGAGGCTCACTTACTTCAACTCAATTGTGACAAAGCTCACCAAGACCTTGGCTGGCATTCGCGTTGGGGAGTGGATAAGACATTTTTGACTACTGCTGAATGGTATAAAGCTGTTATGGCTGGCGGTGATGTAGAAAGCATAACCCGCGCGCAACTTCAAGATTTTTTCCCGGAGTTATTATGATTGAAGGGGTTACACTTACGCCACTAAAGCAGATATTTGACGAGCGAGGCAAAGTTATGCATATGTTGCGGAAAGATTCGGCAGCATTCTGCGGCTTTGGTGAAATTTATTTCTCTTGTACTTATCCTGGAGCTATAAAAGCGTGGCACCTTCACAAACACATGACACTAAATTATGCAGCTATCTCTGGTGAGATTAGATGTGTTTTATTTGATGATCGTCTAAATAGTAAAACTCGAGGTTGTGTTGAAGAGTATAATTTATCTCCAGATAATTATTTCTTACTAACAGTGCCACCGTTGGTTTGGAATGGTTGGAAAGGACTGGGCGAAGATTTGTCCATAGTAGCCAATTGTGCATCAATTCCGCATGATCCTGATGAAATTGAACGTAAACCTGCGTGGGACGAGAGAATACCTTACGACTGGAATGCTCGCATAAATGAAACGTAAAGTTTTGATAACGGGTGGCACGGGCTTTGTTGGTGGTAGGTTAGCTCAGTCGCTTTGTGGTCGCAGTGATGTTGATCTCATATTGGGAAGCAGGAAAAAACATGGTCGGATAAATTGGTTGCCTAACGGATCAGTAATTGCCATGGACTGGACCTCTGAACAAAGTCTGCTGCATGCCTGTATGGGAGTTGATGTTCTGATCCATCTAGCTGCTATGAATGATTCTGATTGTCTAAATGATCCTGTAGCAGCACTTCAAGTGAATGCAGTCAACACTGCTAGGTTAGTAGAGATGGCCAAACTAGCAGGTGTCCAACGTATTATCTACTTTTCAACAGCCCATGTTTACGCTCCTAAATTAGTCGGTAGAATTGACGAAACGACCTTAACCAAAGGAAGACATCCATACGCCACTAGTCATCGTGCTGCTGAAGATGTAGTGCTGGCTGCTAATGGAAGCATAGAGGGTATAGTGATAAGACTGTCCAATGGTTTTGGTGCTCCAACACACCCAAACGTTAATACTTGGATGTTATTGGTTAATGACTTGTGCCGTCAGGCGGTGACGTCAAAAATTATGGTCATGCGATCGTCTGGACTACAGCAGCGAGATTTCATAACACTTCATGATGTGACGCGAGTGATTGGCCATATAATGGACCTACCAAAGGCCAAATTGGGTGATGGGATTTTTAATGTAGGTAATGGGAAGTCAATGCAGGTCATTGATATGGTGTGGTTAATACAGATGAGATGCACAGAAGTGCTTGGCTTTACTCCAAAAATTGTCAGACCAAAGCCTATGGTCGGTGAACAAAGTGAACACTTAGATTATTGTGTAGAAAAGTTATTGAGTACAGGTTTTAACTTAAATGGAAATCCAAATGACGAAATTGATGATCTTTTGCGTATGTGTCACAAATCTTTCATAACTGCAAATTAAAATGACTAATACCCCTTTAATATCAATTGTAATCCCAACCTATAATCATGCACATTACCTTGGTCTTGCTTTGCAGTCAGTTATTGATCAAACTTATACCAATTGGGAAATTATTGTTATTGATAATCACTCTACTGACATCACAGAGAGCACTGTTTTAAGCTTAGCTAATCCTAAAATAAAGTTATTAAAAATACACAATGACGGAGTTATTGGTGCCTCTCGTAACTTGGGACTAAAAGAGGCAAAAGGGGATTGGATTGCCTTTTTGGACTCAGATGATTCTTGGTATCCAGGTAAACTTGATTCTGTAGTGCAAAAAATTCGGCTAGAAGATGGAATTGACGTATTCAGCACAGACGAAATGCAAGTGAATGAAATGACGGGTGGTAAAAAAATAATTAGATATGGGCCCTATTGCCCAAATTTCTATCAAGTTTTGTTAACTGAAGGAAATAGGGTCTCTCCATCAGCTACCTTGGTTAGGCGTAAATTCATGATTGAAAATAACATCTTGTTTAGAGAAGATATCAATTTTGTGACCGTAGAGGATTATGATTTTTGGATGTTTTTAGCCAAGGCAGGTGCAATATTCAAATTCATTGCTTCAGTCCAAGGCGAAGCTGTAGTTCATCAAAATAATGCTTCAGGACAAATGAGTAAACATAAAATAAATTTAGTTAACGTTCTTAAAGATCATGTTTTCAATGTCCAAGAATTTGAAGAAAACAAAGTGAAGCTTTGGAATCTAATTAATACTCGTCTATTAATATCAGAATTTAAGGAAGAATTAGTAAATAAAAATTATATTGTCGCTTTAAGATACCTGATCTCATCTTTTTTTAGCTCTCCAATAACTTTTATAAAAATAATTTTTAAAAAAGTTATTCAGCTAACTTGAAAAATCGTACGCCATTTTTAATATTTAAAAATATCATTAGAGCTAATCATTAATGTTTATACACACATCGTCAACGCTTAATCCTATAGTCACTTTTAAAGCTATTTTTGCAAAAAAAATGAAGCAAGAAGAAAGGCTGAGATATTTCAGTTTCGCAAGAGGTGCGCTGATAACTGCGATCGAATCCATAAGGCAAAATAATAGTATTTCAGAGATTTCAACTATCTGGCTACCAGCCTTTATATGCGATACTGTAGTGATAACATTAAAGGAGTACTCGGTAAACTGTAAGTATTATAAAGTGACTGAAGATCTAGAACCAGATTTCAATGAATTAGACAAAGAAAATATCAAAAGGCAAGATTTTTTTCTATTAGTTCATTACTTTGGATTTTCAATATCTCAACAAGAGGCGTTAATTTTTTGTCGAAGTAAAAATCTATTTCTAATAGAAGATTGTGCGCACAGTATTGTCAAAAATATTGGCACAAGTAAAATCGGTACACAGGGTGATGCTGGGCTATTTGGATTGCGGAAGGCTCTACCAATCCCGAACGGGGGGGTTCTATTTCTAAAAAAAGGACCATTTGTTTTGCCCAAAACATTGCATTCATATCCTTCAGAATATAGAGGGGTCTTAAAAATGACAGTACAGTGGTTTTTTCAGAAAATTGGAATGTCTTGGCGGGTTAGAGCAAAGCACGTAAACAAGGATGTTTATCCTGTAATGGCAAAAAACTACTATTTTTTTGACTGCCGAGAACATATCGGGAAATGGTCAGAGAAAATAATTAACACCATAGACGTTAACAAAGTAGTAGTTCGGCGTCGTGAAAATTATCAAACGTTACTCAAAGCGCTATCATCTGTTGAATCAATTAGGATACCAAAACCATTAAACCTTGAAAATGAAGAAGTTGCCCCTTGGGTATTTTTCTTTTACCATAATGAGTCAGAACGGATTATCAACATGTTGATCGATAATGGAGTTTCAGCCTCAACATTTCCCACGCTGCCCGATGACGTCTTTGATAGCTCAGATTGGAAGACTGAAAATAAAATGTATAGGAATGGTGTGACGCTGCCTGTGCATCAGGATGTTACTAAAGCCCAAGTTAATAAAATGATTAAATTAGTTTTGGACTGTGCTTAGCGGTAATTAAACGGCCTATCAATTAGGTATATGATTTTTTTCGTTAATTGACGGAATTTTATTTTATGTTTAGAGAGTTTTTTATGAAAAAATTAAGTTGCGATAATAGTGTCATTTAAGCACTATCTGTTGACGGCTGGTTATCAACCACTCAGAATTTATAATTTTATTCTCAAAAAATTAGGGAAGCGCCCATCTGCTCGACTAAGAGTGTTGCTCTATCATGATATTGCACCACACCAAGAAGCTTATTTTAAAAGTCAGTTGTGTTGGCTTTCAAAATCTTGGCAGTTTGTTACACCTCAACAGTTTTCTGGAATATTAGATGGTGCGTTGCCGCTCGAACATGATAGCTTATTGCTTACTTTTGACGATGGATTCCTATCTAACAGAGGCGTTGCAGAGAGAATACTTAATCCACTAAAAATTAAGGGTATTTTTTTTATTGTTTCTAATTTTTCAAAGCTTTCTAAAGGTGACGATTGGCGCAGGTTTGTTGCTCAACATATTGATCCTGGGCTTAGGCCAGAAGATGTGCCTGTTAGTAAACAGAACATGTCAATTGATGACCTTAAGTTCCTTAATAACACGGGGCACAGTATTGGGGCTCATACGGCCAATCATATTCGTTTATCTGATACTTTGAACGATGGCTTAAGTCGTGAAATAGTTGATAGTGCTGACTATTTGGAGCAAAAATTAGGAATAAAAATTGAACACTTTGCTTACACATTTGGTGATTTATCCAGTTTTACGCCTGAAGCTTTAGCTATAGCGAGACGTCGTTTTAAGTACATACATACGGGCTTGCGCGGCATTAATTTACAAACAACTCCTTTGAGGGCAATCAGACGAGACTCCTGTTCTGCAACTGACTCACCTCATCTATTAGGCGCATTGTTAGAGGGTGGATCAGATAGGCTATATAGAAGTAGTTTGAAGAAATATGAGTCATGGGGTCAAGGAGAGGTATGAAGGTTAAAAAGATACAAGAAATATTTAATAAAGTGAAAGCTTGGTTAAAAAACCCCATACAACATCAGGCTCAATCACTATCACGTAGATATTATGTGATTGAAAATTTTTTCTTTTCAAACAAATATTCACTAGACTTTAATGGCCTTATTCCTTGCTCTCAACTTAAAGTTAAGTCAGAATTCTCAAAAAAAAATGCGACTGCATATCAGGCTTATGGAAGTCATTATTTTAAATCTTTACTAGGCCACGCAATTTCAATGGAAAAAAAACCAGAGTACTTTATTGATGTTGGGTGTGGCAAAGGCAAGCAATGTATCTATGCACAAAAATATTTTAACTTTCATACAATAATTGGTATAGACTTTTCGAAAGAACTTATTGACATAGCTAACCAAAACTTATCGAATCTTGACTATACAAATATTAATTTTATCATTGCAGATGCAATCGAATGGAAGTTACCAGATGAATATTGTATAATTTTTCTTTACAATCCATTTAACGAAGTTATTTTAGAGAAATTCATATTACATAATATTAATCACTTTAAAAAACATGGTTCAATTGTATGCTATGCAAATGATATGTATAGAAAAATTTTGATAAATTCTGGGTTCGAAATTATTTATAGAGATCATGAGTGCAACTCAATTTACAAATTAAATTAATTACAAAGGAATTAATAAATGTATTCTTTCAGTAAATATTCAAAGAAATGTAAACTTGATTGGTTTTATATTGCTAACCAAGAACTCACTTCGTGTATAAATGCCCAGGATGAATTAATTCTTGAAAAAAATAGAAAATTTAATCTCATTATTTATAAAACTGAGGATGGTCCGGATAAAAAAAAGGTACCAATAGCTATTTTTGCTTCTAATGGGATTTCTTATAAAGCCAATGGCATCATAAAGGAATTAGATGCTAACTCTGGTGGTCTATATATTCAAAGAGATTTTTTAAGGCAGTCATCGGCAATTAAAGCTTTTTTCTTTCAAGAAGTTGTTCGAAATTATTTTGCTAAAAGTTGTCACATTGACTTTATACATTTTATGTACCCAGCATTAGCTGCTATAGAAAAACCTGAGTCATCTTTCATCTCCAATCCTACTCGCTATGCGCATGTAAACAATAACAGCATGCTATATATGAATATGGAAGGAGATTTTATTCATAATATTAATAGAATACCTAGGCAAGAGATAAATAAAGGAATTAGATTTATTGAAAAAAATATTTTATTGAAGGACAAAAATGAGGCCATGATTGAGCATTTTATTTATCTAGATAAATGCAAGTCACAAAGGCTGTCAATAAAGCCATTCAGTAGAAATTACTTTGAGGAATTATTAGAATCAAAATTTTATAATTCTTTACTTTGCCTAGATAAAAATACACTATTGCCCATTGGAGGGTTTATATATTCATTGATTGGCTGTGTTGGCGATTCTATTTATATTGCAGGCACAGTTGAGGAAAGAAAAAATTTTGTAAATAAAGCTCTTACTTATTTAGCAATGCAGGAGTGTAAGTTATCTGGAGCTAAATATTTTATTACAGGTCATGGTTATACTGATGGAAATATGCAAGCTGTCACAAAATACCATAGAAGTATTTCTACGAATGAAATTGCATCTCATATGTTTCGAAGTCCTATTTCTTTTAAAGCTAGAATATATACTTCGCTACTACTTTTTAGAAGGCGAGAAAAAATTGGCTAATGTCACTCCAAAAAAATGGCATATCCGACAGGTTTCTAGAAGTGAGTGGAGTGACTATTGGCTCACTTGTCCAAAGCAGAATTTACTCCAGTCTTGGGAGTATGGTGCCGCAAAAGAAGCATCAGGTGGTTGGACTCCAAAACGGCTAGTAATCTTTAATCAGGATGATTTGCCAATTGCTTTGGTTCAAGTGCTTACTAAATGTATTCCACTATTAGGTGGTATAGCGCGAATTAACCGTGGCCCTCTTCTTTTTGATGGTGATGCAATCAACGATTTAGAATTGAAGCTTGAAGCGTTGAAAATATTAATGGCTGAAGCACGCTGCCGCCAATGGTGGGTTATACAAATTGCACCGGAACTATGTGATTCATACGATGCCCGCGTTGGCTTGCAAAAGTTAGGGCTACGAAAACAAAAAAAAACAGCTTGGGCATCTAGCTTGATGGACCTAAGTTTAAGTATTGATGATCTCTACAGAAATCTTAACCGACGTTGGAAGCGTGCGTTGTCAAAGGCTTCTAAGCTGGGTGTAATAGTAAAAAGCGCAGAGCTCACAGAAAAAAGGCTTGCCAATGTTTTAAGAAGCTATTCGGATTTACAGAAACTTAATAAATTTGTTGGTATTGACACACGCCTAATTAAAGAAATGTCAAAATCTAAATCGGCAGATTGGGATTTCAATCTATTTGTTGCTGAACTTGTCACTGAGAGCTCACTAAAAGAGGAGGTAGGCTATCGAGTGACTATTAGAAATGGTCATACTGTCTTAGACTTTTTAGTTTCTACTAATGAAAAAGGTCGCCATGTGGGAGCGAATTCAGCACTATATTGGCATGCTATCCTCCAAGCTAAAGAAAGTGGATGTCGCTGGTTTGATGTTGGGGGCTTTAATGAATTAACGCCACAAGGTATTTCTGACTTTAAGCGAGGACTTAATGGTACTCCTTATAAGTTAATTGGAGAATGGCGGAGATGGTTTTGGTCATAAAGTATTGTAATAAGGTTGGGAAATTTTAGGTAATACCTATTGTTAATTAACGTATTGGAGAAAGACAATGAAAATTATAAATGTAGCGGTTATATTGCCAGCATATAACGAAGAATTGACAATATCAGATACTATTGTCGATTTTAATAAAGCGCTTCCCGATGCTGAAATATGGGTTATCAACAATGCATCTAAGGATAATACTGAACAGGTTGCGAGAGAAGTTTTCAAGACCACCGGATGTAAAGGTGGGGTGTTGAATGAAGATCGTCCAGGCAAAGGTAACGCCGTACGCTGTGGGTTTGGTCAAATCGAAGCTAATATATATGTGTTAGCCGATGCGGACATGACTTACCCCGCTGAACAGGTTCATCAATTGATAGAGCCTGTCGTTGATGGAAGGGCCGACATGGTTGTTGGAGATCGTCATAGTGCAGGGCATTATGCTGCGGAAAATAAGCGGCCATTACATGGTGTTGGAAATAGTTTGGTAAGGGCGTTAGTTAATAGACTATTTAAAGCAGACCTTCGCGATATTATGAGTGGATATCGAGTGTTTAACAGGCACTTTGTAAAAAACTATCCAATATTGGTGGCAGGATTTGAGATTGAAACTGATATGACTTTGCATGCGTTAGATAAAAAATTCCGTATTGTAGAGCTACCGATTAATTATAAAGATAGACCAGATGGGAGTGTATCAAAGCTAAATACCTTCACGGACGGAATACGCGTGCTCACCACTATTGCTAATGTTTTACGCCACTATCGGCCCATGGTTTTTTTTGGTTCTGCGGCCATCATGTTCGCCTTGTCAGGATTGCTGGCGGGTTATCCCGTGATTGACGAGTGGATAAGGGAGCAATATGTTTCTCATGTGCCTTTAGCGATTCTTGCTACAGGCTTGGTTATTGGCTCTATGGTCTTTGGGGCTATCGGCTTGATATTAGATTCCATAGCATTTCAAGATCGTCGCAGTTTTGAGCGCCATTTGCTCAGCCAAACCAAGGTTTCAAATCTGCAACAAGACGTTGATTAATGTTTAATACTATTCTACATTGGCAGTTTACCAAATTTGCTATAGTAGGCACTTTTGGATTTTTTTTTGATGCCCTTACCCTTGTGTGGTTATTAGAAATAAATTGGACGCTTTTTCCTGCGCGTATGGCCTCTTTTGCCTGTGCCGTGAGTGTTACTTGGTATTTAAATCGGATGTGGACCTTTAACCAACCAGGGCTAGTCAAATCAACAGTGGTGCAACAGTATGGGTACTACCTAACTGTGCAAGTTATCGGTGCAGGTATAAACATAGGTACCTTTTTTCTGGTTATTTATTGGATTCCTATGACAGGCAGCCAACCACTGATTCCTTTAGCAGTGGGTTCCTTGTTAGCGATGGGTTTTAACTACGTATTAGCTAAGAAAGTAGTTTACACAAATTAAGGTTATTCAATTTAATTAAACAAAAATGGCATTGCCATAAGATTACGTGCGTTATTCCCATTTTAATTTCAGGTTTTTTGTATGTTCAGTTTAGATCAGTTTGCTGCTGCACCACCTTTTTCATTATTGGCATCGGTTTTTTTGGTAATTGGCTTTGATTATATTGGGTTTCAGTTCCTTAAATTGTTTGTATTTATAGACAGTGCCCACTTAAATCGCAAAGACTGGCTTAGGTGGCAATCTCCCATAATTGGATCGGTGATTCTGGCGTTGGTTTTATATCCACTTGCTCTTCTGGAATTAACCCATTTTGTTCTTATGAAGGGTTTGGCAATAACGCTTTTGTTAATGGGATGTATTCATCTCTTTAATGGCTTTTATAAACAGCAAATAAGGCTAAACAACTGGCGGAGTATTTTGTCAGCGCTACGGCATCAATCTATTCTTAAAACAACATTAGTATTGCTGTTAATAGGAATGGGCCTCACTTCTTTGGGACCTGTTACTAGCGCTGACGCTTTGGATAACCATATAGGTTCAGCTATTGCGATATTGAATGATGGTGGCTTATTTGGTCATCATGAATGGTTCCATCACCGTTTGTCTGGCAATGGTGAAGTGCTTAACGCCATGGCATTATCGATAGGCGCTGAACAGTTTGGATCATTATTACAGTTCACCAGCTTACTTGCTATTGTAGGTACACTGCTCTTTGTCCAGCCTATTTCAAAGGTGTTCCAAGGGTCCGGTGAATCACGCTATTTGATAGCTCTAGCTGCAGTATCTGCACCAGTAGTGATTTTTTTGACAAGTGCACCAAAACCACAGATGTGGCCCATTTCAATGACAGTTTTGGCATTTGTGCTCTCTGTCCAACTCTCTCGCCAAAATGTGACTCGCTCTAGGTTAATGCTAGAGTATTCACTAGTGTGTCTGCTGGTGATGGTTGCGACTCAGGCTAAATTTAATTACATTTTGGGTGGAGGTCTTGTTGGTATTATGGCATTTGTAGTGATGACCAAGCAAGGGTATTTTAAGCCTGCACTGCTCCTTGGTTTGTTGACAGTCATCGTTGTTCTTATTCCACCGATCGCTTTAAAATCTATTGCTTTTGATACCAGTTTAATTGATGCATTTATTTCACCCCTTCCAGGAGATTTACCAGGCACGAAGACGATGTTAAGTTTTTCCCAGTTCAACGGAGACACAGGCAGTTTGTGGCCCTTTCCTATATCGATTTTGATTCCTTACCACATCGGTGCGTATGGATTAGTTCTTGGTATTGGTTGGTTACTGTTTGTGGGATTAAGGCCGGGCCACTATTTTGTTTTGTGGGTAGGAGTGGCTGTGTCCATTATAATCATTATAGCTAACGTATCATTAGCCCCGCCAGCTGCTCGAATGTATATGGAACCATATTTTTGGCTCTTGCTTGTGCTAGCGATGCAAGAAAAGCAATTATCGAAACGGTTTGTTAAAGTATTCAGATGGCCTGTTCTGGGTCAAGGTGTACTTGCAGTTTTGGCTTCTTGGATCGGCGCTGTTACCCTATTTCCAGGTGCATTATCACCATCTTGGCGTTCTGAAGTTATGGATCGCTCAGCAAATGGCTATGAGATTATGCAGTGGGCAGATAAGGTACTACCTGAAAATGCGGTGCTTCTCAGTGAACACCGATCAATGGCACTGGCCCCTCGCAAAACACTTAGTGTGGAATGGGTTAAGTTCGTTGATATGCAAGCGCCCGAAACCGAGTATTATCTAAACATCATGAAAGATAGTCATGTAAGCCATATCCTAGTTATAGCTCCAATTAACTATAATCGTGCTTTGGCAGGCTGTTATGGTGCAGTGGTTGCTGGCCCTGGTATGGGACATTTGGCGACAAGAAACCCATTTAATCAAGGGGGGAGCTATGAGGCATGGATTCTTGAATTTGAAAGTGAACGATTACCGAAGTGCGCACAGAGTGATTAGTTATGTCTTAATCAAGTTTACATTAAATGGCAGTGTTCTAAAATGACCTCTATAGTAATTCTTGGGGCTTCATCTTTCATAGCTAAAGCATTGATTAATGCAGGTCCTTATCAACTTCCAATAAAGGCAGTGGCTAGGATAATTCCGGTAGATCAGGAGTGTTATAAGAAGGTTGAGTGGCTACAAGCTGATTTGTTAAATCCTCTTTCACTTGATAAAGTTTTTGCAGAAGGGGATCTAGTTATCAACCTTGTATACATGCAAGGCTCTACAAGTGACCAGAATCAGCAAGTGGTGAAAAACTTAATTCAAGCTTGTATAAAGTCAAAAGTAGCAAGGCTAGTTCATTGTTCGACAGCTCTAGTGGTTGGCGCCACCACTGTTTCTGACATTAGTGAGTCAACTCCATGCCTACCTTTAACTGATTATGAAGTCACTAAATACGAACTTGAAAAGTTTATTCTTAGTGACTCACATAACGGGTTGGACGTAGCAGTTTTGAGGCCTACTGCTGTGGTTGGAGTCGGTAGTAAAAACCTCGTTAAGTTGAGTGGCCAGCTAATTAACTCTTCGAGAATTACAAATTACTTTCGGTCATCTCTATTCGGTAACAGACCAATGCATTTGGTTCCTGTGCAAATGGTTTATGAAGCATTGATACATTTAATTTTTTTACCCAATCCACTGTCTAAGCAAGTGTATATCGTGGCGGCTGACTTAGACGCTGATAATAACTTTAATAAGGTTGAGAAATTGTTGCGCGAGGCATTAGGTATTAAACAAAGGAAGGTTCCTCTTATTCCTTTCCCTCAATTTTTTTTAAAGTTATTGTTAAGACTATTGGGTCGGAAAGACTTCAGTCTGTCGCGCAACTACCGCACAGACAAACTTCAATCTACTGGCTTTCAAACTGCAAGTTCTGTCGGTAGCGCTGTTATGAGTTTTGGTACTAATTTTAAAAATTCTAAATTAAAAGATTAGGTTAAAGTAAAGAGTATGGCGAATTACCTATTATTTAATTTCTCTGTGTCATATTCTGGGGGTGGCTATAAGCGTTTATTTGAATATTCAAAAGTGATTAACAGTCAAGGTGGGGCTCATTTTATCATTCACTCAAACTGTCAGTCTTTAATTAAAACCTTCCCTAATAATCATTATCATGTTGTTAAACAATCATTTTTTGAGCGTATTTTTGAGGATTGTAAATACCTTAAACCAATAATTGAAAACCTCGGTGTGCCTGATTTTTATTACTCTTATGGCATCCCCATATACTCAAAGATAGGTGTGGTAAATTGGTTTCATTTGAGTAACGTATTGCCCCTAGCATCAAAAGGTATCTCATCTAACTTACTAAGCTATCTAAAAGCTAAAGAGCTTGGGCGACGCATTCGCAAAAACCTTTTTAATGCCTCTGTCATTTCTGCGGAATCAGAATTTTCCCTAGGGGTGTTAGGCCCTCAGTACATGCAGCGACACTTCTTGTCTGTTAACGGGGCAGATGATGAAATTAAGGTTTTAGCTAATAATAAAGTGTGTGAAAAATCGAATATAGCTGTGGTTGTTGGAACTTATAAATATAAATCTTTGGTAGATTCGTATCAAGTATTTAATGAGCTTCGGAAAACAACAAATAATGACTTGAAATTAGTAATAATTGGTCCAACGAAAGGTATTCCAGCGAATTTAACTGGCGATGGGAATGTTATTATACGAGGTTTATTAAGTAGAGAAAAAGTGATTGAATGCCTACAAACTGCCAGGTTTTATATATCGACTACGCAAATTGAAAATTCTTATAACGCTGCATCAGAGGGTATCTTTTTTGCCAATGAGTCATATATTTCTAACATTGGTCCACATCAAGAACTGCTAGCAAAAATGCCGCACAGCTTAGTGTCAATACCAAACGTGGAGCCGTTATTAATTAAGGTTAAAAGGGATCAAGTTAATGGTGATAATTTGTTAACATGGACGCAAGTGGTGGAACAAATGATGACAAAGATAAAAACCAGTTTAGCTAATGAAAAATGTAAAGGTAAAGAAAACAATGTTTAATAACAAAGTTCTTCTAATCACCGGCGGTACTGGTTCTTTTGGTAATGCTGTTTTAAAACGCTTTCTAGACTCATCAATTGCAGAAGTTCGTATATTTAGTTATAGCGCCCCAACAAATTAAGACAACAATTTAAGATTTCTTATTTCGAACGAGTTAAACCTAACCCAGCAATTCGGAGTAAAAAATTATGAGTAAAAAACGTACAACCTACAGCTAAGCATTCAAGACTAAACTTGTTCTTGAGCTACTGCAAAATGCAGACACCCTGGCAGAGATTGCCAGCAAACATAATATTCTTCCACAGAATCTAGTGAACTGGAAGAAGACCTTTCTTGCCAACGCAGAGATTACTATGGAGCCCTCTAAAGCGGTTAAGCAAGTTAATACTACCATACCAATCAAAGAGCATAAGAAATACACATACAAGCTTCGAGGGCTTAATATCAGCCATGCTAACCATGTTTGGAGTACTGACATCGCCTATATCAAGATT
>Ga0233448_1001963_pt1 | contig 15540 bp, 14 predicted proteins | sample SI_124_October20_2_FD_183015 | JGI IMG/M metagenome (GOLD analysis project Ga0233448, IMG submission 183015) | Seawater microbial communities from Saanich Inlet, British Columbia, Canada - SI_124_October2016_150_MG | ecosystem: Environmental > Aquatic > Marine > Inlet | place: Canada: British... | reverse complement strand
TTTTTGATCCGAAAATTTGTCCAATACATTGGTGCCCCAGACACACACCTAATATGGGAATGGTTTCCCAAAACGTTTGAATAACTAGATTTGAGACGCCTGCATCTTTTGGCGTTCCGGGTCCTGGAGAAATCAGTATTCTATTCGGATTGAGTTTGCTTATATCATTGGATAATATTTGGTCATTGTCTTTTACAATTACACTTTCACCCAGTATCTCAATCGCTTGAACGAGATTCCAAGTAAACGAATCATAATTATTTATGAGTAAAACCATGTTAAAAGCTAATAAAGAAGAGCACAAGCCTTGAAATGTAATAATTTATTTTTGTGATGCTGGTTATAGAAGGGGAAGCGTTGTAAAATTGCAGACTTTATTTTAAAAAAAATCAACGGAAAACTCTCTATTTAGCTATGTCGAATTCTACTTTAGATAAAGCCTATACTCCTTCAAGTGTGGAAGATAAATGGTACGATCATTGGACCAAGAAAAATTATTTTCACGCAGATGCTCATTCTGAAAAAGAGCCCTATACTATAGTTATTCCACCTCCAAATGTAACTGGAATACTTACGGTAGGTCATGTTCTGAACAATACCATCCAAGATTTATTAATTCGAAAAGCAAGAATGGAAGGGAAGGAAGCCTGTTGGATTCCAGGAACAGATCATGCATCTATTGCTACCGAATCGAAAGTGGTTGCAATGCTTCAAGAAAAAGGCATAAAGAAAAGCGATTTATCCCGTGATGAATTTTTAGAGGTTGCTTGGGAGTGGAAAGAAAAATATGGCGGTATAATTATACGCCAATTAAAAAAATTAGGTTGCTCCTGTGATTGGGATAGAGAGCGTTTTACTATGGATGAAGGGTACACCAAGGCCGTCCTTTCTGCATTTGTTAAACTGTACAATAAAGGTCTTATTTATAAAGGCTATCGCCTGGTGAATTGGTGTCCTGTTTCCAAATCCGCAATTAGTGATGAGGAAGTTATTCATCGAGAAAAAAATGGCCATCTTTGGCATTTTCGGTATCCAATTACAAATTCTCAAGACTATCTTGTGGTTGCAACAACACGACCAGAAACCATGTTAGGTGATACAGCTATAGCTATCCATCCAGATGATGAACGGTATCAGCATTTAATTGGTAAAACAGTAACGCTACCGCTTGTGGGCAGAGAAATTCCAATTATTACGGATGATTATGTAGATCCAGAATTTGGAACAGGATGTGTAAAAGTAACGCCTGCTCATGACCCAAATGATTTTGCTATGGGAGAACGACACAAATTAGAGTTTATCAATATTATGAATGATGATGCTTCTATGAATTCTAATGTGCCGGATAAATACGTTGGATTATCACGTGAAGATGCTCGAAAGGCTGTCGTGACTGATTTAAAATCAGAAGGACTTTTACACAAAATAGAAGATTATGTAAATAAAGTTGGTTATTCTGAACGAGGGCATGTTCCAATCGAATCATATCTTTCGGAACAGTGGTTCATGAAAATGGAAGAGTTAGCAAAACCAGCGTTGGATGCGGTTAATAATGGCGATATACAATTTCACCCGACACATTGGACCAAAACATATAACCATTGGTTAGGGAATATTAAAGATTGGTGCATTAGTAGACAATTATGGTGGGGACATCAAATTCCAGTTTGGGTACATAAAAAAGATCCGTCAAATATTCATGTTTCAGTAGAAGGTCCAGAAGATCCTGAAAATTGGGATCGAGATCCAGATGTTTTGGATACATGGGCAAGTTCCTGGCTGTGGCCAATGGGCGTTCATGCTTGGCCTTCTGAAGATGAAAATCTCAAGAAATTCTATCCAACAGATGCTATTGTGACAGGACCAGATATTATCTTTTTTTGGGTAGCTAGAATGATTATGACAGGGTACGAATTTATGGGAGAGTTACCTTTCAAAGATGTTTATTTCACGTCAATTCTTCGTGATGAGACTGGTCGAAAGCTAAGTAAATCGTTAGGAAATTCCCCAAATCCATTTGACTTATTTGATGAATACGGCACGGATGCAGTACGATTTGGAACTCTATTAATGGCTCCCCAGGGATCGGATGTTTTGTTCTCAAAAGATAGATTAGACATTGGTCGAAATTTTATGAATAAACTTTGGAATGCTTGCCGGTTTGTTCAAATGAATATACCCGAAAATTGGTCCAATGAAATTGAGATTGAATCTATAAAGTTGGATCTCCCTGAAAAATGGATTTTAAGTCGACTTTCAAAAACGATTGATGAATATAATCATCAACTGGATCGATTCCATTTTAATGAAGCAGCCAAAGTTTTATATGATTTCACGTGGAATGATTTTTGTGATTGGTATGTCGAAATTGCTAAAACACGTTTTTATGGACATGATGAATCCAAGGCAGATGTTGCGCGAACTGTAGCATTGAAATGTATTCGAACAATTCTTGCATTGCTTCATCCTTTTTCGCCATTTATTACTGAAGAATTATGGAGCCATTTTAAGAAGCCAAAAGCACCGGATCTCATCGTTGCGCCGTGGCCGAAAAAAGAATCTAATTATAATGATCAAGTTGAAAAAGAAATGTCATTATTTCAGGAAGTGATAACAGCAATTCGAAGCATTCGTAGCAGGATGAATGTTCCACCATCGAAATTTTCTAATCTTGTTGTTCGATGTGATGCTCATCAATCTTTGTTCCTAAATAATCATGTAAATTTGTTAAAGTCTCTTGCTCGGATTAATGAAATAACAATGGGTGAATCTATTGATAAACCGAGCCAATCAGCCACCGTGGTTGTAGATGGGATGGAAATATTTATACTTTTGGGCGGCTTGGTAGATTTAGAGAAAGAGAAAGCACGGATGGAAAAACGTATTAAAGAGATTGAGCGATTGATTAGCGGAATTAATGGTAAATTATCAAATGAAAATTTTGTGAATCGCGCGCCAGATCAGGTGATTGCAAAAGAAAGATCCAACTTAATTAAATTAACAGATGAATTTGAAAAAGTGATGGCAAACTTGGAGATGCTACAATGAAAAAGATTTCCCTTTTACTTTTGATTGGGATGATGGTTGCCCAATCTAATGATGCGACGCTTACCATTTACAAAGATGGAACGGCTTTAATTAAGCAACCTGTGGCATGGCCCGTTTCATTGGGACCAAATTTGGTCACATGGAATAAACTTCCGAATGGTATTCATAAGGATACCCCGTTTTTAAATATTGACGATGCCACGATTTCATCTCAAACATTTAATGATAATATTTTCACCAGCACAAATTATTTTAATAAACTTCGTGGTGGAAAAATAATTTTAAAACTGAAATCGAGTAAAAAAGTTGTAAATGGAATTCTTTTAGAGATTAATGGTAATTTTGTTACGATTTCAAATTCATCAGGTGTTTTTTCTTATAATCGAAGCGAACTAGAGTACCTTGCTAAAGAGGATAAAAGCAATCATATTCCAAATTTCAATCCATTTTTATCATGGAACCTTCATTCAAAATCGAATAAAACTATTAAGGGTGAGTTAGTTTATAAATCCAATAATTTTGCCTGGAACACTATATATCGCTTGAAAATGATCAATGAAGAGAAAGGTGAATTAATTGCTGAAGCTGTCATTTCAAACACATCTGATATGGCATTTAATCATGCGAAAATTCAATTGGTTGAAGGTCATTTAAATCAGCCCAATGGGAAATCACCAAAGACAGAAAGGATGAACCGTCCAGCAATGGCTCTTGATAGAAGTACCATGCCGATGATGGGAAAGGACGAACTAGGAGATTATCATATTTACACACTAAATGATAATCAAAATCTTGAAGCCAAAGAAAATATTACTGTAAGAATGTATGGTCCTTTGGATGTGGGTTATACGAAAACTTATGTATTTGAAAATTCGGAACGCCGACAAAAAGAAGAACCTTTAGAAGTTCGTTTGGAAATGGAAAATAAAGAATCAAATGGATTGGGAATTTCACTCCCAGGCGGGAAAGTTGAAATTTATTCATATACAAAGTCTGGTGGATTGGAATATATTGGCGCAGATAATATGGGTCAAATCCCTAAAGGGCAATCCACATCTTTTACATCAGGTCGGGCGTTTGATGTGATTGGAAAACGTAAAGTATTAAATTATAATCGTGAACGAAAAAGTGAAGAAGCTGTCATTGAGATTCGAGTTATAAATGCTCGGACTGAAAAAGTAAATGTGCAATTAATTGAGCATATCAATGGTGATTGGGTGATTAAGCATGAATCCATTAACTATCAAAAGAAAGATGCATCAACAATTATGTTTCCTTTTTTATTGAATCCAGGCGAAACAAAGAATGTGACTTATACCTATCGAAAGGAATGGAAATAACTTCGACAGAGAGATTTTATTGAACTTTACTTCGCCCATCTCAACACTCAATGGGGTTGGCTCCCGTCGCGAAAAAGTCTTGAATGATCAAGGTATATCCACTCTTGGTGATTTATTGTATTATTTTCCCAGGCGACATTTAGATCGCACCACAATATCACCGATACGCAATTTTACAAAAGGGGATGTTGTTACCCTCATGGGCACAGTAGAATCATTTGGAGAAAAGTCCACTCGCCGTGGAAAAATATTTCAAGTCATTGTCTCTGATGGAACTGGCCTTCTAACTTTAACTTGGTTTAATGGTGTTCGATATTTAAAACCCCTTTTCAAGATTGGAGACAAGCTAGCTATTCATGGTAAGGTGGATTATTATGGTGGGTTTACAATTACCCATCCGGAATTTGATACCTTAGAAAAAGATGATGATCCTGTGAGTACAGGGAAAGTAATTCCGCTCTATCCCTTAACACAGGAATTAAAATCGGATGGTATTGATCAACGAATTTTGCGAAATATGGTGAAAGATGTTTTACAATCAAGACTAGATATTCCAGAGATTTTCCCACACGCTATTTTGGATTCAACAAATTATATTACTTTATCTGAAGCGTTAAGTAAAATCCATTTTTCGAATGGCATTGGTGAATTAACTTTAGCGATTCAGCGTCTTAAATTTGATGAACACTTTTTTTTGCAACTTCTTATGGCTTTAAGAAAACGTAGTCTTCAACATTCTGGCGCAGTTCCACTTCTGGATATTGGCCCCTATTTTAAACTTATTTCTGAATCTCTCAATTTTGAATTGACCGGAGCCCAGAAAAAAGTGATTAAGGAAATTCATGATGATTTAAAAAATTCCACGTCTATGAATCGACTTTTACAAGGGGATGTAGGTTCAGGGAAAACAATTGTGTCTATTTTGGTTTCAGCCTTGGCTGTAGGAAATAATGTTCAAGTGGCAATTATGGCTCCCACAGAAATTTTAGCAACTCAACATTTTCATTCCTTTAAAACTGAATTGGATAAAGCAAATATCCCGTGTGCGCTCCTAGTGGGCAAAATGAAAAAATCTGAACGTGCACCTATTTTAGAAGGAATTGAAAATGGAAAGATTCCGGTTTTGATTGGTACCCATGCTTTAATTCAGGATGATATTATTTTTAATAACCTTGGATTGGTGATTGTGGATGAGCAACATCGATTTGGTGTGAATCAACGTGCAAAATTATTAGATAAAGGGAATCATCCACACTTTTTAGCCATGACAGCAACACCAATCCCAAGAACATTATCAATTACTTATCATGGTGATATGGAGCTTTCTATTATAGATGAAATGCCTGCCAATCGTATTCCTGTTGTAAGTAAAGTGGTAGAGCCAACCCGATTACCAAAAGTGTATCAATTCATGAAAGAAGAAGTGGCAGTAGGGCGCCAATGTATGATTATTTATCCCTTGGTAGAAGAATCGGAAAAATCTGATTTGTCTGCAGCAGTGGAAGCACATCAACAATTAGATGAAATAATTTTCCCTGATATATCTGTAGGGTTGATTCATGGTAGAATGACATCTGATGAGAAAGATGAAATTATGGCCAGGTTTTCTAAAAATGAAATAAGCATTCTTGTATCAACAACTGTAATCGAAGTGGGTGTAGATATTCCTAATGCTACAGTGATGATGATTGAACATGCTGAACGCTTTGGCTTAACTCAACTTCATCAATTACGGGGTCGTGTTGGTCGTGGTGTAGAAAAGAGTTATTGTATCATGGTGAAACGGGATGTAACTGATCCATCTCGAAAACGACTTTCCATTATGGAAAAAACTAACGATGGTTTTATTATTGCCGATGAGGATTTAAAACTTCGTGGACCTGGAGAGTTTTTTGGACTCAAGCAATCGGGTTTTTTCCAATTTAAAATTGCAAATATGGTTACTGATGGCGTAATTATACGCGACGCAAGAAAAGTTGCGTTTGAGTTAATAGAACAAGACCCAAATTTGAAAAAAGAGTCTAACCAAGTCATTCGAGAAATATTTCTACGTGATTATGCCGATAGGCTAGAAAACATCAGTTTGTCTTAATTTTTTATTAGTCGCAGTACTGATTAATTGATTTTAAATCCCTAATATTTTTTGTAACAGTCTTGTAGCTAGGTCAAGGTTTCTATTTTTGTTATTTAGGAGATCGAAGGATTTAATAAGCTATGTAAAGAAAGCGGAAAGACTTATGTTTATGACAATAAAAATAAGGTTTTAGGAAAAAAGATTCCACACCGTTCTGGTTTTGAATGATTTGTATTTAATATGTTAAATGGTTCGGGTAAAGCTTGATTTCACGGCCAATGGCTTAAAAGGTCAATAGATGCTATTCCTGTATTCCTGTATGTTCCGCAATAAAAGAGTATAGAGAGATAAAATATATAGATAAAATATAATAGTAGGTGTTTGGCGGGTGCTTGGAAAATGGGGTTATAAAGAGAGTTTTTTCAGTGTTTTTAGGAGGTATATACGCGCTTGTTTATTGATTTTTCTTAGGTACTTAGAACAGCTAGTGTTAAGAGTTAAGATTGATTCAAATGATTTATTTTAGCGTATTTATCAGTAGCATGAATCACGTTTCTCGGCATCGTTATATTGATTGCTTTTTTAGCCATATAACACTATTTATAAATAGTGATACATCAAAGTCTGTATTACTTATCATGGTCAGGAATAACACACGTTGAAAGAATTATCGAATTGATGTTTTTATAAAAATTGAACCATTTTGACTACTAAAGCGTGCAAGTTGTGTAAAAAAATCTATATTTTTATTGACAACATCGAACTTAGTGAGTAACATAATAACTCATTAAACATGTGTATATGTTAAAAACTTTAATTACATCTAAAACTAGGGTTAAACTATTAATAAAGTTTTTCCTTAATCCTGGCACACGTGCCTACCTTCGTGGTTTGGCTGCTGAGTTTGACGAATCCACTAATAGCGTTCGTGTTGAGCTCAATCGCTTATTGGATGCGAAAATTATATCATCAGAAAAGGTAGGACGAACCATAGAGTATCGTGCCAATTCTAAACATTCTCTTTTTAATGAACTTCGGGACTTGGTCCAGAAATATGCAGGTGTGGATCAATTGGTAGAAACACTTATAAAAAAACTTGGAGATGTGAAAACAGCTTACTTAGTTGGGGATTATGCCCAAGGAATAGATTCTGGTTTGGTGGATATAGTTTTATTAGGCGACATCAATAAACCTGAATTAGATCATATTGCTGAAAGGCGTGGGAAAGATATTTCCCGGAAGATTCGGCCGATGGTTGTTACTGTAAAAGAATTACACGCTCTTTGGGAGCATTTAAATATGGATCATGCTTTACTTATTTGGGGTAAACCTGTGAAGAAAGTAGCAAGTTAGAAAGTTGAAAGTATATAAATAGATACCATGAGCTTTTGCTCATTGATTTAACTAAACAACTTTTCACTTTCGACTTTAAACTTAAGGCTTTTTTGTGAGTCACGGGGCGGAGCCACGTCTAGATTGAAAATTTATTATTTAGAATTGAAAATTGTCTGATGAACTATGAAAAGGAATGAACGGTAGTAAAGATTAAAATAGAACTGTTTTATTTAATATGATCGAATCCATTGTTAAATTATTGACAAGTATTATAAAAACATCTTGAGAAAAGAATGCATAACAAATGAACGAACTCTATCATCATAAATCCATCATCCAAAAGTGTTTTAAACATTCTACGGTTTCCGGTCACCGTATTCCCTTAAGCATATGAACGATTCCAAACAAGCGCCAACTGAATTCCAACAACCGTATTATTTTGAAGAAGATACGATTTCTTTAACGGACATTATGCTCACTCTAGCGCGTCAATTAAAGATTATTATTATTACACCGACAATCTTATGTGCTTTAACGATTGTTTACGTATTATTTATTGCAAAGCCGATTTATACATCCACAGCAACGATTATGTCCTCATCCAGTGGCGGGGGGATGTCGCAAGCGGCTGGGTTAGCTGCACAATTTGGTATTAATATTCCGACAGGTCAATCTGAACCAAAGTGGGTATATCCGGAAATTATTAAAAGCCGTACGCTAGCGCGTACCGTATTGAAACGAAAATTTGATACACATGAGTTCGGCGCACAAAAATCATTGCTTCAAATTTTAACTTACGGAAATGAAGAACCTGAGTTTAGTATAGATACTTTAGAAATATTGGCAGTTGATAATTTTTTATCTATGATTTCTATTTCAGAAGATATTAAAACGGCTATACTTACCTTAAATATTGAAGCATCTGAACCAAAGCTTGCCGCAAGCATTAATCATGCTTTGATTGAAGAATTGGATTCCCATCAACGTGTGTATAACAAAGCAAAAACATCTGAAACTAAACAATTTATTGAAGAACGAATTGTGGATATAGAGAAGGAATTAAATGAAGCTGAAGAAGCACTTCGAGATTTTACCACTCATAATCGCCGCATAGATAATTCTCCTTTACTGCAATTGGAACAACAACGTTTTGGTAGGGAAGTAACTGTTTTAATTGGGGTTTTTACAACGCTTAAACAACAGTTAGAAACCACCAAAATTGAAGCGGTAAAAGAATCTGATTATGTTGTCATTTTAGATGCACCAGAAATTCCATTACAGCGATCTAAGCCTAATAAAAAACTCATGGTTATTTTAGCGGGTATATTGGGAATTGGTTTAGGAATGGTTTTAGCATTTATGAGAGAATTTGCTGCTAATAGTGAAAAAGAAGAAAAAGACAAAATGGCGGAAGCTAAATCTTTGATTTTAAAAAATATATCGGATTTTATTCCAAAAAGATCAAAATAAATTCATTTCCCACTTTCGACTTTCCAACTTTTGACTTTCCTACTTTCAACTCAGCCTTCTCGAAGGCTAATAATCATCAACCATCATTTCAAATACGCACTATTGCGTTATGCAGGTATGCGTAATACATTTCACCTATGTTAAACCCATTTAGATATGGCATTATTGTGGATGAACCTTTTTTTATTGATCGGGAAGATGAGCAAAAGGATATTTATCAATGGCTATCAACAAAGCAAAGCATCGTCTTATATTCGCCGCGGCGGTATGGTAAATCATCATTAATCATAAAATTGCTTAATCAATTCAAGAAAAAAGGATACAACACCATTTATATCGATTTTTTCAGGGTCCATTCTAAAGAAAAATTTGTAGAAATATTTTACCAGGAAATATTGAATACATTGCATCCATGGGAAAAAGCAATAAAGCAGATTAATCAATTTGTTAAAAAAATAAAACCTGTGATTACTTTCGGAGATGATGGAAATCCACTCATTAGTATTCAATCATCTGAATCTGTGTCTGATATATCGGAAGTTTTTGATCTTCCACAAAAATTGGCGAAAAATAAACCATGGATTGTTGTGTTTGACGAATTTCAGGATATTGCAAAATTAAATGGCGACAGTTTTGAGAAAGAATTAAGAGCTTCACTTATTCATCATGATAATGTTGGGTATGTGTTTATGGGGTCGCAGTCAAACATGTTGCTAAATATGTTTACCCATCCCAATAAGGCCTTCTACCAGTTTGCAAAAATAATGGAACTAAAAAAAATTAGTCATGATATTATGGCCCAGTATGTTTTTGATCCATTTAATAAGGCAAAATTCAAAATCAAATTAGATGATGCACAATCGATTGTAAATATTGCTGATAATATCCCTCATTATGTCCAATATTTGGCATCAGCAGTTTGGGAAACTGCTTTTGAGAAACGTCAGGTCAATCCAAAAACAATAATAACAGCGGTTTCTAAAATTTTAAATAATCAATTAGATTATTTTACATCGTTATATCATGGACTAACACCTAACCAGCAGAAAGTTCTCTTGGCGATAGTGGTGGAGCCTGAAAATATTTTCACAGAAAATTATAAAAAGAAATACAACTTGTCTGCGGTGTCTACGACACAGAGAGCTATTGAGAGATTGATTTATCTTGCTATTATTGAAAAAGTAAGTGGGTCTTATCACTTTTCTGATCCATTTTTTAAGGAATGGTTAAAGTCTATTTAATGCACTTTCCAACTTTCCGACTTTCAAACTTTCAACTTTATGACTTTCAAACTTTCAACTTTCCGACTTTATGACTTTTCAGTTTAATGAAGAGATGGGTAGCAAAATACCCAAATGAGTAGTAAATTACCCGCCATGAAACATTCATATACACAATATCCATTGCAAGAAATATTTGGTGCTCCTAGTCATATTGCAATTTTGCGTGTTTTAAACCAACTCGTTGCAGGTGTTAGCGGGAGGGAATTGGCGCGCAGAGCAAGTATAAATAGTCGGACTTGTAGGCTTGCTTTAAATCGCCTCGAACAATTAAACATAATAGAAAACTTGGGATCAGGTAAAACGAAAGCATTCATTTTAAATCGTAAAAACTATTTCGCAAACTCATTGATAACCCCAATATTCTTGATAGAAAATGAATATTTAAATACTGTTATCAAGAAATGCAAAATCTTTTTTGACCAGAACTGCATATGGGCATGTATTTATGGAAGTGTTGCAAAAAACATGGATACGAAAAATAGTGATTTAGACATTCTTGTTATTATCGGCAGTAAAAAAGATGACGATTTAATTCAGAATAAAATGGGAGAATTTTCTTCAAATATATTGACCGAGTTTGGTTTGTCTATCTCTCCGATAATAATAAACCTTAAACAATGGGACGGCGATGAGAAATATCAAGCATTAAAAACGAATATTTACAAAGACCATATTCATTTAACAGGTAAACGTATTTAATATGGCAAGAAAGCTATCCAAAAAAACAGTAGATCGGGAACAATGGCATCAATATTATGAGGCGGCAGAAGAGTAATATTCTGGAGCATTGAATAATTATGAGGCTGAACTTTGGACATCTGCATCTATCTTATTTGTACATGCGGCTATAGCATTTACAGATGCACTCACCATTAAGGCAGGGAGCGTTAAAAGTGCAGGTGACGATCATGCGCAAGTGATTTATCTAGTTGAACAAACTTTGTTTTTATCAACAGGTGATAAAATAGCATTAAATCGATTAGGAAAAATTCTCGGAGAAAAATCAAAAGTATCTTATGGCGGTAAAGTGTATTCGAGAAAACAAGCTGACAAAATAATGACAAACTTTGTAAGATATAAATCATGGTTAAAGGATAAAATTGAATCAGTATCTTGACCTATATATATCAACTTTCAGACTTTCGACTCTCCACTTTATGACTTTCGACTTTTAACTTGTCCGGCGAAGTATTTACGAAGACGGATCAATTCTCAATTCCACAGCTAACCTTTTAGCTTTCATTGATAGCTGTTAAATTCAAATAAGGATATTTCATGGAAAAAGTAATCAACATTCATATCAAAAAGCTTCCCGAGGGCGTTTTTCTTGCTACATCAGATGATATTCAAGGTCTTGTTGCTCAAGGGCGGACTGTAGCAGAAACATTGGAAATCGCTAGGGACGTTGCCAAAAAATTGTTTGAAGCTCAAACAAAACAGAAGATTAAAACCCATAAGATAAAAAAATCTTTTGATTATCCATTAGTTGTAAGTGTTTAGTTGGGAAGATTAGCAAACCATTCTTATCGAAAAACTATTAAAAAACTAAAAAAGTTAGGTTTAGGTTTTCACCGCCAGGCTGCAGGGAGTCATGAAATATGGTACAACAGTGAAACAGGTTTGTACACCACTATCCCCAACCATCCCGGTGATATTCCTGAAGGCACTTTAAGAGCAATACTGAAACAATCTGGTATTTCTATTGATGGATTTTTAAAGGTATAATTTTGAAAATTACATATTTTTTATCGTCAACACATGAATACCTGGACACTAAAACACTTTCAGACTTTTGACTTTTTTCGCCTTTCCGACTTAAATATTTTATTTTGATCCAAATCGCAACAGACATAACTTATCATTGGTAAAGATAGAGAAAACATTAAACTTATCACTGGTAAAGATATAATGAATAGAGACCGGCTTAAAGAAATAATGTTAGCTCAGAAAGAAGTATTTTCTGAGCATCAAAATCTTATTGAGCGAGACGTAGATCTGGGCAGATTTATAGGTTCGGAACAAGTTGTTGTGATTACAGGGGTTCGTCGATGTGGTAAATCATCATTGCTTTATTTGATAAAACAGCAAATGCAGCTGCAAGATGAAGATTTTTGCTATTTCAACTTTGATGATGAACGTATCATGGGAGACGTGGCAATTTTGGAAGACATTGATCATATCCACCAGGAAATTTATGGAAAGGAAGCTGTTCTCTTTTTGGATGAAATTCAGATAATAAATGGCTGGGAAAAGTTTGTAAACAGATTATATGAACAAAACAGAAAAATATTTGTTACTGGATCCAATGCATCATTGCTGAGTTCGGAAATTTCAACCAGCCTTACGGGCAGGAATAAAACGATTGAATTAGCTCCTTTTTCTTTCAATGAATATTGTCGATATAAGCGTATTACATTTAATCTTAATCGTTTATCCGTAAAGGAAAAACCAATTCTAATAAGAGCATTCAATGATTTCATCCAAAAAGGTGGATTCCCATTGGTCGTAAAAGAGGATGATTTAGAATTATTAGACGCATACTTTAAGGATATTCTATATCGTGACATTATTGCACGTCATCGTATTACGCAAGTGGATGAATTAAAGCAAATAGGTGTTTACTTTTTTGCAAATGTATCTAAACTGTTTTCATATTCAACACTGCAAAAAATAACAGGGATTAAAAGCACAAACAGTGTGAATAAATATTTGAACTATTATTCTCAATCATTCCTATTTTATTATCTTCGCAAATTTGATTATTCTTTAAAAAAACAAATTCTGAATCCAAGAAAAGTTTATGCCGTAGATCAGGGTTTTTCAACTCGAATAGGATTCAACTTCTCTTCAAATAAAGGACGAATACTAGAAAACCTTATTTTTTTAGAACTCTTGAATCGTAAAAAAGAGATATTTTATTTTTCAAGGAAGGGAGAATGCGATTTTGTGATTAAGCAAGGCTTGAATATTTCAGAAGCCATTCAAGTATGCTACCTGCTAACGCATGAAAATATGGATAGAGAAATTTTAGGATTAACCGAAGCAATGAATGAATTTAAATTAGATAAGGGATATTTAATCATTTATGATAGTGAAATAAGCACATCAGAATTACCGGAGAATATTCACATAATACCAGCATGGAAGTGGCTACTTGATAAATGATAAACCACAACCTAAACCTCAGACTTTCAGACTTTCCAACTTTCAACTTTCAACTTTCCAACTTTCAACTTTCAACTTTCAACTTTCCAACTTTCAAACTTTCAACTTTCAGACTTTCAACTTTACAACACACTTAATATTCCGATATATTTCGTTCCGATTATTTACGTAATATGATAAAAAATCCATTCAAATTTGGCACAATTGTTGATTCAAGATTTTTCACAAATAGGAAAAGTGAATCAAAGCAGTTAAAGAGCATGATTCATAGTGATGTTCATATCATTATGATAAGTCCCCGGCGGTTTGGAAAAACAAGTCTTATTCATAAAATTCTCTCGGGAATAGAAAGACCGGTGATTTCATTGGACATGCAAATGCTTACATCAGAGATTGATTTTGCAGAACAATTGTTAAACCGAATACATAAGCATTTCCCATTTCAAAAATTTAAGACGATGTTGAAGTCATTTAGGATTACACCGACGATATCAATAAATCCGATAACGGGTGAAGTAGATGTTCATTTTGATAACCGTAAGGGTGGCGAGACTGCACTTGAAGATGTCATCAATTTATTAAATACCTTATCCACGCCTAAAAAACGACTCATTGTTGTGTTTGATGAGTTTCAGGCTATTAGACAAATTGGTAAAAACCTCGAACAAAAAATGAGAGCCATTATGCAATATCATAAAGATATAAATTATATTTTTATGGGAAGCCAGGAATCCATGATGCGAGATATATTTGAAAAACATGCATCACCCTTTTATCATTTTGGTACTCTTTTCGTATTGGGTAAAATATCAAAAGATGATTTCATGCAATATCTTATTAATGGTTTTGGATCAAGTTGGGATAATCGAGAAAAAATTGAAGGTCTAGGTCAATCTATATTAGCCCTTACAAAATGCCATCCTTATTATACTCAGCAATTGGCATGGCATGTGTGGGAAACGCAGATTAGGAAACAGGAACTTAATGAATCTATAGAGGAAGCAGTCAATACTATCTTAAGAAATCATGACCGCGATTTTGAACGTCTTTGGGGTTCTTTAATAAATACGGATAGAAAAATATTAATTGGTTTGAGTGTTACCGAATTGTTACCAACTTCAACAGAATTTCTATTAGTGACAGGCGTGAGATCCACAAGCACGGCAGGAAGTAGTTTAGAGAGAATGGTAAATAATGGTACTGTTTTAAATAATGATGGAAAATATGATATTGAAGACCCATTTTTCAAAGAGTGGATTAAGCGGAAAAGATCGCATAAGCTATAACTATTCAACTTTCAACTTTCAGACAAAGATAAAAACAATATGGTGTTAAAAAACCAACCAGAGAATTTATTGACAAGTTTTACTGAGGGTGTTCAGTGAAAATTCTTGTGACGGGTGCAAATGGACAGGTGGGGGCCGAATTGATAAGAAGGGGTAACACTCGGGGGTTTCAAATGCTCGCATCAGATGTTTCTGATCTAGATATTTCAAATCAAGATGCGGTAAATAGGTACATTGAGAATTGTAAACCGGACATTCTTATAAATGCTGCTGCATATACTGCGGTGGACAAAGCAGAGTCTGAGAAAGAGTTAGCGCATTCCATTAATCGAGATGGCGCAATATATCTAGCACAGTCATGCTTGGCAGCAAACATTCCGCTATTTCATATTTCTACCGATTACATCTTTGATGGGGGGAAAAATGGCGCATATATTGAAACAGATACTCCGAACCCACAAAGCGTCTACGGAAAGAGTAAACTCGAAGCAGATTTGGCAATCGAATCAGCAATAGAAAAACACATTATTCTTCGAGTG
>Ga0233448_1001957_pt1 | contig 15592 bp, 14 predicted proteins | sample SI_124_October20_2_FD_183015 | JGI IMG/M metagenome (GOLD analysis project Ga0233448, IMG submission 183015) | Seawater microbial communities from Saanich Inlet, British Columbia, Canada - SI_124_October2016_150_MG | ecosystem: Environmental > Aquatic > Marine > Inlet | place: Canada: British... | reverse complement strand
AATAGAGTGACTATTCCTACGCTTTTATTCAATCAGATCATTTGAATTTAAAATAAATATGAAGCCAAGAACGGGAAGTTATTTCGTGCCCATTCCTAAAGACAAAACCTCATCAATCCCAATGGCCGCATTTTGTCCGTCAGCAATTGCGCTGATGGCATCTGCGGTTTTATTGGCAATATCGCCACCAATAAAGACTTTGGTGTTACTGGTTTGCTGGTGATTACTGACAGTGAATTTTCCTCGCTGACTCACCAGCTGTTGTTTGATGTCTTCGGGTAAGAAACTGTAATTCCCCGCTTGACCGATGGCTGATATGATACAATCGTAGCTGTCTGTGTGCATTTTATCTTCTTGTAACACAGGACGAGGGCGACCACCGTTGTCATCGGCAACCATTTCTGCTTCTCCCCATTGAATAACAACTTGTTTTAAACTTTTGGCTTTTTCAATCAGTACAGGGATTGCTTGAGTCACAAACTTACATTTTTCAGCTTGTGCTTCTTCTATTTCTTCAGGATCGGCAGGCATATCTTCTATTCGTCGTCGATATAAAATGGTGACTTCAGCACCGATTCTTCGACAAACTCGTGCAGCATCCATTGCCACATTACCGCCACCGATGACCGCGACTTTTTTACCAACACCAGGGTCTCGTTGACTGGCAACATCACACAACACTTGTAAACCTGACAATACTCTTGGGTGGTCTTCACCTTTGATTCGTAAACCTGACGGCACATTTAAACCCGTAGAAAAGAAAACGGCATCATTTTCATCGTACAACACCTGAAAATCAATTTCTTTGCCAACGGTTGTTTGATAATGAATTGAAACACCCAATGATAAAATATAATCAATGTCTTTATCCAGCGCATCATCTGGCAAACGGTAAGTAGGCACACCATAACGTAACATTCCCCCTGCTTTTTCGGCCGATTCATACACACTGACTTGATAACCTTTCAAACGGAGAAAATAAGCAGCACTTAAACCACCTGGACCTGCTCCTACAATGGCTACTTTTTTACCATTTTCAGTGATTTTATGTTGTAAAATCTGTTGATATTTTTCAGCGGGTATTTGGTCGGTAATGTAGCGCTTGAGCCAACGAATGGCTAAAGGTTTACCCAAATGACTGATGACACAATCATCTTCACAACGATGGGTACAAATACGACCACAGGTGGATGAAAAGGGATTCGTTTCGTATAAAAGTCGTAAACCTTGTTCAAAATCCTGTTCACGAATGGTTTTGATATAACCAGGAATATTCATGTGTGCGGGACAAGTAGCCACGCAAATATTACACTCAACACAACGACTGGCTTCTACAATGGCTTGCTCTGGTGTAAAACCATGAACGACTTCATCAAAAGAATTCAAACCCTCTTCAGCAGACAACATGGTCATTGCTGGACGCTCTAATTTTAACAACGAATAATCAGGATCTCGTCGATATCCCAGTGGATGATCATCCCATGGTTTTTCATCAACTCCTGGGGTGAATCTGAAATCATCAGGATTATCCGTCACCCAAGCATATTCATTGCTCATTCGTAATGAACTGGTGGTACAAATATCAACACACAAAGCACACCAGCAACAACGACCATAATCAAAACGGGGTCGCAAACCACTATCGCCGACCTGAGCAGTTAGATTTTCAACAGGCACCATGTCAATCGCATTGTTCATACAAATGGTTTCACAAGTACCACAACCCACACATTTTTCAATATCATTGACATGGAAACCTCGATAAGACGGCGCGCCAGGTCTTTCATCAATGGGTTTATTATTGGTGTATGGCTTTTCAAACGATCGCTGCCAAACATAAAAAGGTGAAATAATATCTTTAAGTTTCATTTTAGGCATATTTTCACCGTTCAATTTCTGGTGGATAAGTATGTAATGACACCATCAAGCCAGCGACATCGGCAATATTAATACCAACGGCTAATTTCTCCATCACCGATACGGCATGAGTGTAACTAGGACCTCGGATGTGGATACGTTGCAAATACTCACTGCCATCTGTGACCATATAATAACCGTACTCACCACGGGTACATTCTGCTTTAACGTAAGTTTCTCCAGCAGGGACATTCCAGTGCAACACATTCGGTAAATCGGCATGGAATGAACCACCTTCTGGCATTTTATCCAATACTTGTCTAATCATCGACACGGATTGATGCATTTCTTGATAACGTACCCAAGCTCGGGTATAAGCATCAGACTCAGTTTCTGTCACCACCTCAAAATCCAGCTGATCATAGACCAAATAAGGTTGATCTTTACGCAAGTCACGCTCGAAACCACATGCTCTCTGGTTGGGACCGACAATACCGTATTCATCAATCATGTCTTTACTGATAATGCCCAAGCCTTGTGAACGCAATTTGAAAACATGATTATTAAAAACCACTTTTTCAACTTCATACAATAGTTTTTCAACACCTTGCATGACTTTTAACACTCTGCCTTTAAAACCCTCGGGCAATTTTGCCCGAACACCACCAGGTGTAATGTACATGTGATAAATTCTAGCACCTGTCATTTCTTCAAATAAGTCCAGAATATAATCACGATGTGTGACCGTCCATTGGTATACGGTGGTCATGCCAAATGAACCGCTGGAACCGCCGAGCCACATTAAATAGCTCGCTAAACGCATGAGTTCAAGATTTAACACTCGTAGCCATTGAGCCAGTTCAGGAACTTCAATTTCTGCAATTTCTTCAATCGCTGCAGCATACAAATATTCATTAAAAGCAGGCTCTGGCACAGCAATTCGACACACTACTGGAAAATTTTGGATAAAAGTTCGTCTTTCCATTAGCTTTTCAAAACCACGGTGCAAATAACCCACATGGGTTTTACAATGAGCAACCTCATCGCCACAAATGGTGAGTTCAAGCGACATATTACCCGTGATACCTGGATGCTGAGGCCCATGCCATATTTTGACATATTTGCCAGAAGTTAAATCAGGCTCTAAGGGAGGGTCGAATTTATGCGGTTGCTGGCTGATTGACGGCATTCTCATTATTCTCCCCGCCCAGGATAAATTTCAACTTTCATGGTTTGTTTGGCATCGGTTGATTGACGACCCTCCCTAATAGGAAATCGTTCTTCACAAAACTCAACCGTACTAAATTCTTTGCGCATGGGAGGTATTTGATCCCAACCTTCTAAAAAGAATTCATCATTCAATCGGGGACTACCTGGGAATTCAATACCATATATTTCTTTCAGTTCTCGTTGGTAAGTCGCCATTTGCCCCCACAACCGATGTAATGAATGCATCACAGGATTTTCACGATCCAGCTCAACATGCACACCCAATGACTGATGAGATTGATAATTGTGCAATAGATACGTTAAAGTAAATTTGTTGTCTTCAATTCGGTCAATTGCAGTTAAAAATGACAAATGAGTATAACTTTCATGATCTCGACAATGCCGAATGAGTTGTTCTGCATCATCTTTATTGACACGGATAAAACACAAATCAGATTTTGTTTGCTTTTCCAGAGAAACTTTAAACTGTTCCGTTAAACGATTAATTAATGATTTCATATTGTTTACCAATTATAATCAGGCATATCCCATTTTTTGATGACTCGTTTCTGATTGTCTTTATACCAGTCTAAATTTTTAACATAACGGTTTGCACCGTCACATTCGCCTGCTTTAATTTTTCGCTTTAATTCAAAAAAACCTGATAACAAGGCTTCGGGTCTGGGCATACATCCCGTAATATAAACATCAACAGGAATATAATGATCCAGTCTTTTAATGGTATTGTAACTGTCCCAGTACATACCGCCATTGATGGTACAAATCCCCAATGCCAGAACAAATTTAGGCCCTTGCATTTGCTCATAACTGCGGATAATTCGTTTTAAGGTTTTGACCGATGAATAACCTCCAATGACAAACACCGACGACTGTCGAGGTGTAGGCCTGACCTGAATACCATAACGATTGGCGTCGAATCGTGAAGTCATTAATGGGTTTAATTCAATCGCCCCACAACCAGTACCAAATGCCATGATCCACAATGAATTGGCTCGCATCCAGTTGAAAAACTTCTCTACAACTTCTATCGAATAAGGTTCATAAGGAACAGGTCGGGCATTGCAGAACAAATCCATTTCTTCGGGTAATAAACCATTGTTTGCAAACGTGTTATCTTCATTCTTCATTATTAATTCTCTATTTTAAGACAATATATTGCACATAAAAAATAGCCAAAACACCAATCAATGTTGGTATTTTCAGAAAAAACCGTACTGATTGTTCAACTCTAAAACGTGGAAAGGCAACACCGACGATCACTGGAATCATATAAATAGCCCAGGTTTTTGCCACCAATTCAATCAAATTACCTGCACCACCAAAAAACAAATTCATGAATAAAACCAGCTTAGCACCCGCAAATATTGCTCGGTTAATCTGCATTAATGACAAATAACTGCTATGAAATTCTGTCGCAGGACCAATAGGAATTTCGTTGGGAGCCATTACAACATCAAAAGGGGCATAACCTGTCATGCCTAAAAAAGCCAACATGGCTGCGGCTACAGCAAATGGGTTAGTAAATACAGTCCAGTTCATGAAGCCACCTTGTTGTGCCGCTACAATTTGACTGATTGATGCCGTATCATATTGAACAACCACGGCAATGACCGCCAAAGCAAACGGTACTTCATAAGATGTCATTTGAGCCAAACCACGAGCAATACCGATGGCGCTGTAGGGGTGTCCGCCCTCCCCAGCACCCAAAGCCATACCCAATTGACCAAAAAAGATAAAATACATCACCAGTAAAATATCACCCGCAAAATGGAAATTTGAAAACATCTCACTGCCATAAATAACAGGAATAAATGCCAACGTACCTAAACCACCTGCCAAACGAAACACTGGACCAAGATAAAACATAATGCCATGACTGATTGCCGTTCGATTGCCAAAATTTTTCATGATGTCAATGAATGGCTGATAAAGTGGAATACCCACTCGACCCTGTACTCGTGCCATGGTTTTAGCAATCACAGCGGACAATAGCAAACCATAAACCATGACAATGCTCACAGTCAGTAGATAATAGGCTATTTTAGTTATCCAATATTCCATAAAAATTTAACTCTCAAACAAAATATATAATAACAAAGAATAATACGATGAGTGACGCATAGGTTTGACCATTGCCCGTATAAAGAATGCGGCAAGCTGAACCCATTGTATGAGACCATTCAGCCACACTATTCCAAAACTGCGTGGCTCTCGGCTTGACCCAAAAACCCAATGCTTTTTCATAAAAGGCATAAAAATTATATGCGACATGTGTAGTTTCTGGTTTGTCAGGGCGTTCTGCTGCATAAACAATGTTAAATTGTTTGACCTTTTGTATTTTCGTGGTGGTTGAGACCAGCAATAAAATAATCAATGGCAATAGGAAAACTCCCGTCACCACATTCATCACCAGATAACCATCCCAATATCCCTGACTAGTTTGTAGAAAAGTACCTGTCCAGGTCAAGGTTGATGGATAATAAACAGCCACGGCATCTGATAATGGCTGAATTAACCATTTTGCATTGAGTGAAAATACCATGATGGCAATAATCAATAAAACTTGTGGTATCAACAAGCTAAAAGGTGCTTCGACTAACTCTTTATGTTCTGATTTTCTTTGTCCCAAGAAGACCGTGTGAATAAATCGAAATAAATACAAAAAAGCGATGGCACTGGCAAAAAACGCCATACCCGCCTGAAAATACCAGCCTTTTTCAATCATTGCATTGTATAACATCCATTTACCACCAAAACCCAATAAAGGAGGGACACCTGAAATAGCAATGATACCAATCAATGCCGAAAAGAAACTCATGGGCATATTTTTTAATAAACCACCCATTTTATACATCAAAGTAGTTTGGGTTCGGTAAATAACGCCTGCAATGGCTAAAAAGATCAAACCTTTATAAAGTAAATGATTAACCGACAAATACATTGCCGTTACCCATCCTAGATGATTCATTAAGGCAAAACACGCAACAATATAGCCCATTTGACCGATACTTGAATAAGCCAATAGTTTTTTCACATCTTCCTGAAATACCGCCATTAATGCACCCAATAACGCGGTAATAACACCCAGCCAACCCAGTACATAAAAAACCATTTCATCATTAATGGTCTGTCCCAGATGAGTACCTGCCATTAATAAACCAAACACGCCGACTTTACTCACAACACCTGACAAAATAGCGGTATAGTCATCTTCTGTTTCAGAGTAAACGCCTGGCAACCAAACATGAAAACCCAAACCACCTAACTTGATCAAAAAACCGATCATGAAACAGGCAAATATCAATGTTTGATATTGGCTAATCGTATTCATTGCATCTAATTGAATTGTACCTGTCTGGGCAAAAACCAGAGCAAAGGCAAACAAAATAAAATATGCTGCTCCCATTGAAAAAATCAGGTAGATGAAACTTGATTTTAAAGCATTCTTGCCACAATTCATCAGTAAATAAGAACTCATGGTCATCAGTTCCCAACCGTAAAAAAAGTTCAATGATGTCTTGGCTTGCAACAGAGTACCGAGTGACATAATTAATAATAGAAGCAATGGAAAATAACCTCGACGTTGCTCATCTCGGTACATTGAACCCAAAATAAAAACACAACTTCCCATCAACAACATCAAACCAAAAATCCAGTTAATACCAGTGAGATGCAACAAAATATCATAACTATAAAATACAGCAATGACACAGGTAATCCCTGCTTTGGTTTTTCCCGTCAATTCATCAAACAAAAGTAAAAATAATGCGGCCAGAATAGGCGCAAAAAGAGGCGTAATCGATACTCCCATCAGATGACTGATGGTAAAACCAGAGACAAATAAAGCCACGGTCGATAGCCATAAAGTCACTGTATTAATACGAATGGGAGATGAAGACTCTTCATCTTTTACGTCATTTAATGAACCACTGAACCAGCGTAACAAATAAACAGCTTCTAACAATGACCCCAATAAAACGAGTAGCATCCAACCATGCTGTTGATGAGTTGCCAACTGCATCATTAATTCCCATTTTGCCCAAAAGGCTGGAAAGGGAGGCAAGCCAACCAATGCGGCTAACAAACAACCAAATAGAAATAAAACCACAGGAGATTTTTTCAAATTTGTCCATTGCGCCACATGGGTTTTATTGAGCATTCCCGCCAGCCAAAATAAGGCTGACTTTGCCAACAAATGATTGAGGAACAACCCACCTGTGATTAATGCCAGCAAGCTGACAGAAACTTTTCCATTCAACAAGGTAATTGCCATGATGATTAAAGCAATTTGAGCAACGGAAGAATACCCCAGCAATCGTTTCACCACGGTTTGTTTTAAACCAATAAAATTGGAGACCACAAAAGTCAATCCCGCAATCAGAGTGATCATCGGAACCCATGCCTGAAATAAAGGCAATAGCTTATAAAATACAAACAAATAAGCCGCAGAAACTGACACAGACATCATGGCAGCAATGCCACTGGGTGCAGATTGATAAACATCCAATGCCCAGCCATTAATGGGATAAGGTTTTAGTTCAATTAAAACCCCCGTTAACACCATCACCAAAGCAGCATGTCCAATCACTCCCGTGATGAGTGATTGATTATTAACCATATCATCAATGTTCAAAGTCCCAGTTTGGTAATATAAAAACATCACCCCCAATAGGAAAAAAGAAGAAGCCAAAGTCCCTGCAATGATGGCTTTAAAACCTGCAGATAATGCATTGCTATTATGATTAAAGCCCGTTAATACAAAACTACAAATGGCCGTAATTTCAATAAAAATAAACAGATTAAAAATATCTCTGGTCATGATCATGCCGTCAATTCCCATCACCCAAATGAGAAATAACACCAGCGTTGAGACATTTTCTTTAAGCTGATCTAACATCAACCAGGCAGTCATTATTGCAATTAAAGTGGTTGCCAGAATAATAACGGATTCAAACAAACCAAATTGTAGATTGATTGAAAATGGTGGAGAAATACCTGCCGTAATGACTTCAACGGCAACAGCACCTGAACTAAAATTGACCACACCATTTAAGGCGATCAAACCAATCCAGATCAACGCCATAAAAAATAAAACAACAGTGAATGATTTATTTTTTTTATCAACAATGGGCAATAAAAAACCTGTGGCGAGTGCCACAATGATGATGATAATTGGGTTTAACAATTCATTTACCATTTCATTTCCGAACAATCATTGATTGAGAGTGTTTTTTTAGTTTGATGAATTTGTATGGCATACGACAACATCACCGCCGTCACCCCCAAACTAATCACGATGGAGGTCAAAACCAAAGCCGATGGTACGGGATCAACCACACTTGTTAATAGTTCACTTTTTATTTCATCATTAATGATCGGCGCAGTTTTATTGGTGAGATAACCAATAGAAATCATCACCAAATGGATTCCTGTACTGATCAAAGAAAAGCCAATGATCATGCGGATAATATTGGAGTGGGTTAATACCCCCCAAAGACCAATGGTAAACAGAAAAAAACCTGTAATTAGGACAATGTTTGATAAGGGGGTCTGTAAAATATTTTCAATCACCATCTAAACCTCTGTAATACGGTACTCAATTCAGCACCCACTTTAAGACCTATCAATAAGTAGATTAGTGGAATGGCACCTGCGCTGAATAATGATCCGAATGTGCCTAACGCCATGATGCGATTATCTAAAAACCCACCTGCCAACAAAATACCGAGAACACCAATCATTACATAGAAAAAACCCGACAATGACTCAACTCGATGTAATAGCTGATTATTAAAGGGTTGATCAGGCAATGTGATTAATAACAACATGGCACCCGATGCAATGACTGCCCCGCCCTGAAAACCACCCCCAGGTGTCAGGTGACCATTTAAGAAAATATAAACACCAAACAATAAAATCATCGGTAAAATAATTTGAGTAGCTGTTTGCACAACTTCACTCGCAATGACTCTTTGCTTAACGTGCTGATCTTGTTTGCGTCGGCTTAACATTAAACCAATACCCGCCGCCGCAATAAACAATACAGTCACTTCACCCAAGGTATCCAAACCACGATAAGTCACCACTACGGCGGTCACTATATTGGCGGCACCCAATTCTTTGGCGGTATTTTCCACATAATATTTAGAAACACCCGTCAATTGAGTACGTTCCGTGAAATTTAATGCTATGTCGGCAAATACCCATGCGGTCATCAATAAAATGATGAAGATAAAGATTCTTCGTAACATTTAGGTTTGCCCTCTTTCTACTGGATTATCTTTTATAGTGTCTTCTAATAACTGATCAACCACGGTAGATTCTGCTTGCTTAATTTTAGACTGATGAGCGACTCGAGCTAGTGCATGAGATGAAAGCGGATTGGTCAACAAAATAAAATAGAATAAAACAATCATTTTCCAAATCCAGTCTGGGTGGTAAATCACCATACCAGAAAATATCAACAGTAAACCCAGGGTACTTGCTTTAGTACCCACTTGTAGACGAGCATAACTATCTGGCATACGATATAAACCGATACTCGCCAACAAAATAAATATTGCACCCAACAACACCAGTAGACTTGCCAGTAAATCAATCATCTTAGTAATTACTCATCTTTCTCATTTGGCTGCCTTGTCTTATAAACAGCATATAAAAAAATCATGGTGGTCAAACCACTGCCAATCGATGCTTCGGTCATGGCAACATCGGGAGCACCTAAAATGACATAGGTGACTGATGCAAACAGCCCTGCCAAACCCGAACTGATGACAGCACTGACCAAACTATCCAGAGTCACAGCCAGCACCCCACTCACAATAATGCCTATGCAAATAATGATGGTGATTAGTGTCAACATAAAATAACCTTATAAGTTTTAATCTTAGGGGCGATTCAAAAATAATCTTTACAATTTGCGCAGAATTTTAGTTCATCTTCTTTATTTTAGTTCATCTTCTTTATTACAAAAATAGGCGTGTAATCGTTCTACTCAACTATTTTTGCGGCAAATAAGGCGGACAAAAAAGCCAATAACATGGGTAGTTTATTTATTGTGAGTTACCTTAGGTAACGCGCAATAAATAAACTACCCATATTGCGCAGAAATTTTGTTTGTCTTTTTTGTTACAAAAATAGGAGTGTAGTCGCTCTACATAACTATTTTTGTGGCAAAGAAGACAGGCAAAAGAGCAAGTAAGATGGGTAGTTTATTTATTGTGAGTTACCTTAATACCGATGTATCGGGTAACAGCCATCACACCCAAAAAGCTCAACAACCCGTAGACAATCGCCACATCAACATAAATAAAACGCCCTGACAAATGAGCAATAATAACAATCAGCGCCATGGTAATGATGGTTAAAAAATCCAAACTAATCACCCGATCAATCAAATTCGCCCCATTCATCAGACAAATTATGCCCACAATAACTGCTAATAAAATAACCACAATAGCCAGATTTAAAATTGACTCAGCCATAAACCACCTTCAAATATTTTTCAAACTTTTCAATCATCTGTGCTGTTTCAATTTCAGGATTTTTGATTGAGACATCAATACAATGCACATATAAAGTATTCTCTATGATATCAACCACCAACGTCCCTGGTGTTAAGGTGATTGAATTAGCCAATACCAACCGACCAATCGGCGTTTTTAGTTGAGTATTTATTTTAACAATGCCTGGTTTAATATTGAGTTGAGGCGAGACAACAATTTTTGCCATATTCAAATTAGCCTTAACCAATTCGACCAAGAATACGCCCAAAAAAATACCATAGTTTTTAACTACATCAACAGTGAATCGTATATCTGAATACTTCGGTACGATAGGAGCTATAAAATGAACCAAAAACACACTGACAATGATTCCCACTAGAATGATTTCCAGTGATAATGATGAATTCAGCATCATCCATAAAATGAATAACGTCACAAAAACATTAAAAACAACACCGTTTTGTGATTTCACAATTCACAAACCTCACTATTATCTGTATTTTTACACGGTGAACGCCATGAACGACCATCCTTTTCCATCATCTCATCAGACTGTTCTGGTCCCCATGTTCCCGCGGGATAACCATATAGATTTCCACCTTGATGATATAGACTACCTTCATCTCGTCGATAATCCAGAATCGGCTGAATCAGTTGCCAGCAAATTTCAACCGCATCTGAACGCGCATAGAGTGTTGCGTCGCCTTGGATACAATCCAGCAATAATCGCTCATAAGCAGATAATACATACTCGTCTGCCAAATCCTCGTAATGAAAATTCATATTCACAGAGGTTGAACGAAAACCTGCACCAGGCTTTTTTAAACCAAAACCAATCAAAATACCTTCATGTGGCTGAATTCTCATGACCAGCGTATTAGCAGGAGTCATGTGTCCAAAAACAGGGTGTGGCGTTTTCTTAAAATGAATGGCAACTTCGGTTACACGGGTGGGTAATCGCTTACCTGTTCTGATATAAAAGGGCACTTCATTCCAACGCCAGTTATCAATGTGTAATTTTATTGCCGCATAAGTTTCTGTTCGTGAATCATGAGGTACACCGTCTTCCTCACGATAAGATTTATATTGTTGACCTCGAACCGAGGCTTCAGTGTATTGACCTAATACCAGATGCTTATCCAGATCATCTTTGGTCAACGGCCGAATACATTGCAATACTTTAACCACTTCATTACGCACCGAATTAGCGTCCACAGAAGCGGGAGACTCCATTGCTACCAATGCTAAAACTTGCAACAAATGATTTTGCAACATATCACAAACTGCACCAGAAGAGTCGTAATAACCGCCCCGATCTTCAATACCAATAGATTCGGAAGACGTGATTTCTACATAGTCAATATAACTTCTATTCCAGACAGGCTCAAAAATAGCATTGGCAAAGCGAAAAACGAATACATTTTGTACGGTTTCTTTACCCAGATAATGATCTATTCTAAACACCTGATGTTCTCTAAAGTCTTTATTAATCATCTGGTTCAATTCAACCGCAGATTTCCAGTCAGTACCAAAGGGTTTTTCTATCACCAAACGTCGCCAGCTATTTTCAGTTTCTTCATTTAATTTAAATTGTGCCAAGGCATTCGGGATAATGGGATATAACGCAGGAGGTGTTGATAGGTAAAAGATATAATTACCAGGCATTTCAAGCTGTTGGTCTATCGCCGTTAAGCGCTCTTGAATTTTCTGATAATCTGCCACTTCCATGGTATTAATGGTTTCAAAGAATAGATGCTGACAAAAATCATCAATTTTATGAGCTTCTTTTACGCCACGCTCGGAAAATTGTTCAATAGCTTGCTTCATGGATTGACGAAATTCAGTATCTGATAAAGATTTCCGCCCCACCCCCAACACCGCAAACTGAGCGGACAACGCCCCCTCAAGATACAAGGTAAAAATGGCAGGAATCAACTTTCTTTTGGTTAAATCACCCGATGCACCAAAAATCACCAAGCAATGTGGTTCATTAATTTCCATGCTAATTATCCATTAATACATGTTCGTCATATTCAACTTCAAAATGTAATTTATGTTTGGCTTCTTCCTGCGCCAAAGATAAAAATACATTTTTCAAGTCCTCATCTTCAACTTTTGAAGCCAAATCAGTGTATAAACGAAAAGCCGCTTTTTCTCGTTTCATGGCAAGAATGAGTGCATCTTGATAAGAAATATTATCACTGGCCTCAACATCCACCAAATAATCAGCAATTTTCAAACTCATGATGGCTTGTCCAGAAGACAGTATTTTTTCATTTTTCTTTACGGATAATAACTTACCTTTGTGCCTTAATTCTTCTCGTGAAAAACCATTCAGTGTTTCTTTCATCCAATGGTTATCCACTTTTTTTGCCAAATCCTCATAGAAGTCAGCCGCTTCTTGTTCCCTTTGAATGGCAAAATCAAGAATTTCATTGGCAGACTTCATTCATATACTCCGTGTGAGATTAATTGACAAATAAGTTTTGAACAGAAACATTTAAATGATCTCTTATTTGATACATGAAACTATAGTAAAATTTACCATTATTACCATGACTTACATCAATTCTATAACACTTTTTTACAAAACATTGTAAACGATGTAAAAGCACTCAATGGCAACAAATCGTTAAATTATATCTACGCTTTTCTGATTAATGAAAAAACCAATTTTTTATTCACACGCTCACATGAAGCTGATCTCAACACCAATCTAATGACAGGTATTTTTACCGATACAGTCAGAAAAACACTTAAATTAAGTCACACTTTTTTCTGACCTTGAAAGATATACTCCCCATACAGGATCAGTCAGTTCAAACAGCACCTAAATAGATGCCTATTTTGAACTGTATAAATTTATTCGGTAGCTATACTGAATGTTTAAAATGACCCAATTTTCATAAAATAACAATTAAAAAAGTAGTCATCAACATGAATACACAAAATCAACAAAATATCGAAAAAACACTACTGACTCACCAGTCAATAATTGATTGTCGTGTATTGGTAAAGAGCGATGATGGCAATCGTATAAAACCAGTTGCCTTTCTCGTCACTAACCAACCAATTCCAAGCAATAAATTGGATGAATATTTAACCGAAAGAATTCCCGACGAAACACTTCCGACCCACTATTTAGAAATCACCAACATACCATTAACAAAAACAGGTGAAACCGATAAAGAAGCACTGTTAAACTTGCCCATAGTTTCAAATAAAATCATTGCTCAATGGAATGACCAGTTAAAATCCTTAGACGCATTAGATCATTGCACCATTGTTGCTCACGATCATTACAAAGACCACAACCCACTACATTTATCAAAATTACTTCCAGGCTGGCAAGCCAATAAAATTATTGAAGAAATTGATGAAATAGAATTTCAGGAAGGAGAACAATCAGACAAACTCGCCTACAGCGATGGAGGGCCACTGCTACTTCCCCCAAATTGCGCCAAAACTTTAGCCGATGCATTACTTCACACCGCCGAAACTCAACCCAACAAAGGCATTGTGTTTGTTCAAAATAATGACATTGAACAATTTTTAAGTTATCCAGAATTATTAGCCGAAGCCCGTCAAGTGGTTACAGGACTAAATAACACTGGACTAAAACCCAACGACACGGTTATTTTACAAATCCCCAATTTACGCAATTTTTTCCCAGCTTTTTGGGGATGCCTATTTGCAGGTGTGATTCCACTCAATGTTGCCATTGCCCCCATTTACGACAGCAAAAACGGTGTACTTGATAAACTCTACAACGCCTGGAAATCACTTAATCATCCACCCATTATATCGGGTGACACCATTACGGACATGTTAAAATCTTTCCAGCAACTCTATCAAATAGAAACGCTAGAAAGACTATCAATCCATCAATTACGAGACAACAAACAAGCCGAACAATGGCATCAAAGCCAACCTGATGAAATCGCTTTTTTACAATTATCATCAGGCAGCACAGGCGTTTCAAAATGCATTCAAGAAACGCATCAAGCCGTCATCAATCATATTCATGCCGCCAGCCAATTTGATCCTTATTCACCAGATAATATCACTCTAAACTGGTTGCCGATGGATCATGTCGTTCCTTTATTAATGTATCATGTCAAAGATGTTTATTTGGGTATCAAACAAATTCAAGCACCACCAGAACATGTCTTAAATTGCTCTGAATGTTGGCTAAATTATTTAGAGCATTATCAAGTTACTCACACTTGGTCACCCAATTTTGGTTACAAAAGACTCAATGACTGGCTGAAAAAAAACCCGCATCGACTGTGGGATTTATCCTCAATTCAACATTTTTGCAATGCGGGCGAACAAGTCACCTTATCAATTATTGAAGAATTTATTGAACTCACCAAACCATTCAAACTGTCACCACACGCCATGCAACCAGCTTACGGCACAGCAGAAGCCGCCACGGTGATGACAATTTGCAATAACTACAATGAAAAAAAACATGCTCACCACATTGAACGTGCTTCATTACATGGCAATTTACTACGAGCTGACGAAGCGAGCATTGCGACCACCACTTTTATAGACCAAGGACCTCCCCTACCAGGCACTCAAATTCGTATAGTCAATGAAGAAAATCAAATTTTGCCTGAACGTAGAATTGGTCAATTACAAATTCATGGTGACATGGTCATGCCAGGTTATCGCAATAATGAAAAAGCCAACCAATCCACCTTTAGTAAAGATGGTTGGTACAATAGCGGTGATTTAGGTTTTTTAATTGACGGCCATTTGGTCATCACAGGTCGAGAAAAAGAGATGATTGTCATTTATGGCATGAATCATTATTGTGCAGATATTGAAGGACTGGTTAGCACCATCGCAGGTGTTGTACCAACTTACGTCGCAGCTTGTGGTATCTCCACCGATGACAGTGGCACGGAAGAATTGGCTATTTTTTATGTTCCTGTGCGAGAATTGTTAAGACGCAACATTGAATTACTAGGAGGCTGTCCGAAAACAAGCAC
>Ga0233448_1001956_pt1 | contig 15611 bp, 10 predicted proteins | sample SI_124_October20_2_FD_183015 | JGI IMG/M metagenome (GOLD analysis project Ga0233448, IMG submission 183015) | Seawater microbial communities from Saanich Inlet, British Columbia, Canada - SI_124_October2016_150_MG | ecosystem: Environmental > Aquatic > Marine > Inlet | place: Canada: British... | reverse complement strand
CTTTCCAAAAAAGTAAACACTAAGGAAAAGACAGCGCCACTCTAATCTTTTCCCTTCTTCAGTTCTCTTTAATGCTAGAGCTTCCATTTTCTTCGACTACTTCTGGTACCAATCGAGCAATTTTGCTGCATTCGGCATTCTCAAGAAGAAGATAAATTGATACATTGGCCAATACATAACAAATAAATAAGATCAGAATAGTAGTCCCTCCACATTAGCTGAATATTGGAATCATCCGAAAGTACAGTGAATAAAATAGGTAACGGAACATGCGATCGAACAAGAGTATTTTCTCATTTATTGCAATATGGCTCTGTTTTGCCTCTGGGAATGTATTGGCCCAGACCGCGCAGGACGATGCACAACTAGCGGATGGAGAAGCGCAATATGGGCTGTTCTGCGCTGAATGCCATGACGGAGCTTTGTTGGAGGCTCCACAACGAGCTGCGTTCGAGTTTTACTCTCCTGGACGCATCATCGATGTACTTGAATTTGGATCAATGGCTACCTCAGGCATGGCACTGACTCGTGAACAAAAGAGAAATATTGCCTATTATCTTTCAGGTGAGCAATACGATGAAACTCGAACTGAGGCGGTTAGTTTTAGCTGTGAAGCTACCCGTGATGCAAATTCACCTTTAACTCAGCCAGTGGCTTGGAATGGCTGGGGCGGCGAATCGGGAAATACTCGCCATCAGGCTAGTGAATCGATCCTCAACAAGACCAATGTTAATCAATTGGAACTCAAATGGGCGTTCGCAACTCCTGATACAACTCGATCGCGATCTCAGCCTGTAGTCACAGCCGAAGTGACTTTCATCGGCAGCCAGGAAGGGACTGTTTATGCTCTGGATAATTCCAATGGCTGTCCCTCATGGACCTTCAGCGCCGATGCAGAAGTACGTGGCGCGATATATGTAGATACCGATGATGAGGGAATACCGGAAACGCTCTTGTTCGGGGATTTCGCAGGCAGTGCCTATGCAGTAAATGCGCGAACCGGAGAGCTGAACTGGAAAAAAGAGGTGCATGATCATCCTCAAGCCACAATCACCGGATCCGTGATTGCCCATGGAGACACATTAATTGTACCCGTTTCATCATTGGAAGTGCTTCTTGCTGCTCGAGTTGGCTATTCCTGTTGCTCATTTCGCGGTGCATTGGTTGCGCTGAGTATTAGCACCGGAGAAGAGCTGTGGCGAACCTATACCACTGAGGAGCCACGACCAACTATCTTGAGCACTGCTGGTATTCAACAGTATGGTCCTTCGGGCGCGCCTATTTGGTCCAGCCCTACTATCGACGTGGAGCGAAATCTTGTCTATGCCGGCACCGGGGAGAACTACTCCTCACCGGCGAATGACTACAGCGATGCTGTATTGGCGATGGACATGCTCACTGGCGAAATCGTCTGGGCCGCGCAACTAACCAAGGACGATGCCTGGAATGGTGCCTGCTCAAGAGGAACTCCAAATTGCCCGGAAGAAGATGGGCCGGATTATGATATTGGCGCATCTCCAATATTGACTCGAGATGAAAACGGTCGCGAAATTATATTAGTGGGGCAAAAATCAGGCATGGTCTACGCACTGGACCCTGCAAACAATGGTGCGCTAATTTGGGAACAGCGCGCAGGAAGTGGTGGTACCATGGGTGGCATTCACTACGGCATGAGCACCAACGCTGAAAAAGTTTTTGTCGGTGTTTCAGACTTGCCAACTAATAATCCCTATAACGTCGGCCCCGCGCATCCAGGCGTACACGCCTTGAGCCTCAGCACTGGAGAGGTGGTTTGGCGAAACGACTTGCCTAATAAATGTGAGGAAAGTCCGTTCCTTTGTTGGCAAGGGATTTCAGCAGCGGTTAGCAGTACAGCTGATCTTGTCTTTGCTGGCGGGCTAGATGGTATCTTGCGTGCTTTCGATACCGAGGACGGCAGCATACTTTGGGAAACCAATACACGACAGAGCTTCGGCACGCGAAATGGCATTGAAGCAAGAGGCGGCTCCATCGAATCCGACGGCCCCGTCATTGTGAATGGGCAGGTTTTTATAACTTCCGGCTATGAAAAGTGGGGAGAAGCGCCTGGTAATGTTTTGTTGGTTTATTCTCTGAATGGTGAATAAGCAACTAGGCTAGACCTGAGCAATAACTTTTTTAGTTTGATAAAAGCTTTTTTTAGTTGCGAAACCAATTTTTAGATCATTTTGTCAGGAGTGTTAAATGTTCAATCCTATTTCCATCCGAAGCAAACCTTTTTCCGTGTGTTTGTTTTTTTCGATAGTGTCTTCTGTTCTGTTCGCCACCCATTCGATAGCCTATGAAATTGATCCTAATGCAACTATCAATGATTCTCCTGCCAGCCTGTTGGGCGTCAATCACATCGGCTTGTCAGTAAGAAATTTAGATGCATCTCTTGATTTTTATCAGAGGGCAACAGGGTTTAAAGTAGTTCGCAGAGAAGTGGTTCGCAACAATAGTGCAGCTGACAAATTATATGGCTACGAGGGAGTAGAGTACGAGGTGGCCGTGCTAGAGGCCCCGAATATGTTGTTCGAACTCAGGGAATTTCGCCACAACCGCGACCAGCCTATTAGCAAGATGCCGGTGCAAGGCCCGGGTATGACTCATACTTGCTTTCAATCCCCAGCGCATTTATCGGGATATGATAAATTCAAGCGCGCCGGAGCAGAGATTCTCAGTCGCGGCAATGGTCCTGTAGATCTATTGGGTGCGGGTGTGACTTATGCCTATGCCTACGATCCAGAAGGAAACATGGTTGAGCTAGAGCAGCTTGATTTTGATCGTTTAGGAGGTGACCCACGAAATCCTGAATGGATAGAAGAAGGTCGGGACTTGTGGATGACACAAGTTGCCTTGGTAACGCACGACATTGAGAGATTGACCAACTACTACTCAGAAATAATGGGCTTCAATCCGTATCGAGCGGCTGATATCGAGGATCGCGTTACCTTCGATGATGCGACTGATGTTGACGATGTGTCCCTCAAAGTTGTTTTCTTCAGAATGGCACAGCGATCAAAAAGTATGGAGTTCTGGGAATATGTCAATCCGGAAACGCCCCAGTTTACAGGCAACCGGGACAGCACCGCGTTAGGTTACTCCTATTCAATTGAAGTTTCTGATATTCAGGCGGAGTATGCGCGCATGAGCGATTTGGGTGTGGAGTTCGTAAGCGAGCCGGTTTTACTCGGTGATTCTTGGCAGGTTCATGCAAATGATATTGACGGCAATGTGTTCGCTCTGCGTCAATGGGTTGACCCGAGCTCGCCCTGGTCTGTACCTAACTTAGAGCTGTAGGATTCGCTTAATAGAAACCATATGAAATAGATAGCCACCTACTCCTCCAGCAATTGCCTGTGCAAGTAAACCAACAAAGGAGCGAGTGGCAGCAATACCAGAAAAACCGATAAGCAGTTTCATTATTACGTGAATGGCAACCAAGCCAACAGCACCTGCCAATACATACAAGATCATGCGCTGCTGAGGAACATACTTAATGATATATGTGGCAACCGGCATAGCAATTAAATAACTCACGGCGATCACCGGAAGATAGATATTTGTCATATGCATCACATCATGCAACGCGGCTTCGAATCGTTGTGCTACAGATACATCGAAGTCCATTGCCACAATGCTGGCAATGTTGCCTTGGCTGATAAATATAGCGCCAAGGACATAGGCAGCGATAACTGCTGCGAGAAAACCACCCACGTTTCTAACTATTGAATTTTGCATTTAAAAACCTACATATCCAGCCGTGTTTGATATGATGACCGGAAATCGATGGGAGTGAAAGGGTTATGCGCAATAAACTACTGGCCACGGTGATAATCTTAACGATATTTACCGCACCCATCAGCGCAGTCAATGCTGCTAGTGAGTCAAGTAATCAGCTCGCTGCGGATTACAAAATCGAAACCATTGCCGAGGGGCTCGACTATCCCTGGTCAATCGCCTTCCTGCCGAACGGGGACTACCTCGTTGCATTAAGGGTTGGTGAAGTTCGTCGCATAAGCGCACAGGGCGACGTGGGAGAACCATTGGCTGGCTTGCCCAATGCCTATGTTGCCAGTCAGGGTGGTTACTTCGACATTATGCTAGACCCTGATTTTGTGACGAATCAGACCATCTACCTCTCTTTCGCCCACGGTACTGCCTCTGAAAATGGTACCCGAATAGTGAAGGGCACATTGAGCGACACGGCAGTTGAAAATGTTCAAACTCTATTTACCGTCTCTCCGCTAAAATACACACCGGTTCACTATGGTGGCAAGATGATTTTCTTAGCCGACGGAACCATAATGATGACGACTGGCGATGGCTTCGAGTATCGTGAGGCGGCACAGGACAAATTTAGTCTGTTAGGAAAGATCATTCGCATAAACAAAGATGGCAGCGCGCCCGGCGACAACCCGTATGCAGATGGCGAACAGGGTGACCCCAGAGTTTGGTCCTACGGTCATCGAAGCCCACAAGGAATGGTGTTGGATGACGCCACAGGCATCGTTTATATGCACGAGCATGGCGCTCAAGGCGGGGATGAGTTGAATGCAGTATTGCCCGCCCTTAATTATGGCTGGCCCGCGGTCACCAAAGGTATTAATTATTCCGGTGCTTATGTCTCGCCCCTAAAAACAGCCCCAGGTATTGAAGAGCCCTTAACCTATTGGGTGCCAAGCATTGCTCCATCAGGATTGGCCATTTATGACGGTGCTGCATTTCCTCAATGGCAAGGAGATCTTTTTGTCGGGGCATTGGTCGACCAGGAAGTGCGACACCTAAAAATTGAATCGGGCAGAGTTACAAGCGAGACACCAGCTTTTCCCGAGATCGCTGCACGCATACGTGATATACGTGTTGGCCCCGATGGTTTTCTGTATATTTTAACTGATAGTAATAGCGGCAAAGTGCTAAGGATTGTGCCTAATTAAGGATTAATGAAGTCAGTGTAAGATATAACAGTCAGGCCACTCCCCTAGGCCGGCGACCACGCTCCTTTAGAAACTGCAGTGCACACTCATAACTTAACAACTTAAGATGCCAATCCTTTCTCAGTCTGGACTAGCTGCCTCATAACCCGTTTGTCCGAGGTTCGAGTCCTCGTGGCCCCTCCATTCCCCCTGCCCTTCATGCGCTTGTGATTTGGAGCAATGGACTATGCCTTTTCGCGGCCCGTTGACCCAAACTCGTATTGGCCAGTTAACCACTCAAATCGAGAAAAACGGTATTAACTAATTGTCCCTCTAAAACTAAATCGCCCTTCCACCGATTCTTCATCTCATCTCTCTAGGTCAGAAGTCATGTAATCCAAAGTGACTTTTGGCACTATTTAGACAGTGCCGTGTCACGTACCCTACGCTCCATCGATAATAATCCTACTTAAAAGAGACCGTCTTCAACCTCACTATGCATAACAAAAACCACTCTAGAAATAATATCTGGCTCACTTTGCAGCGCAATACTATGCTAACAATGATTAGTTTGTCGTTCGGATCCTGCGGGCTGAACAGCCAATTGCAAACTACCGAATTTCTCATTGATGTTCCTTTCGACGATACATCCAATGCTGTAATTGTCGAAGCGAGTGTAAACGGTCAAGGCCCATATCAATTCATATTGGATAGTGGAGCCCCAACACTTTTCACCCAGAGCCTGATCGAAGAACTAGGACTAGCTAATGAAGGCGCAGCGTCCATAAATGACGTTAACCGACTACAGCAAAGTACTTCGCTGGTTAGAGCCGATAGTCTCGTTATTGGAAACCTGGTGCTCAACGACGTAGATGCTGCCAGCTTGAATAATCAGGAGCTAGCCTGTCTGGCGAATGGAGGGATCTTGGGGGCCAACGTATTGAAACATGGGGCTTGGGAATTTGACTTCATTCACAAACGCATTAGAGGCAGCAATATTGTCTCGCGGATTATTGATTCGCAACAGAATTTGGAATGGCTTCCTTTCACCACCAAGTTCGGTAAAAATTCTCCGTGGATCAATGTTGTCATCAACGAGAAGTCATTTTCGTTTCTGGTTGATACAGGAAGCACTCGTGAATTGGCGATGAACTCGGCAACCGAGAGAGAAATATTTGGAGCACTTGATAGTACTTCTGTTCACGGTGAAGGTTATTCGTCTATCGGTCTTGCTGGCAGAACTCTCGAAGCCAGTAAGCGAGTTCGAATTCCTAGCCTGCAATTGGGTAGCACAAGTTATTCGCAGGCAACAGCTCAGGTAAAAACTGAAAATACCAATCGTCTCGGCACGCTGTTTTTCCAAGGACAAAGACTAATCATTGACTGGGACAAAAAGCAGCTGGCGATTAAGGGGCTAGCAAAAAGTACCCCAGAACCCCTTAATGAATACGGTTTAACATTGCTAGGTGATGCAGAGGGAGTCTTTGTGAGTTATGTCTGGGCAGGAAGTGAGGCATCCGAATTAGGGTTAAAACCCGGAGACAGAGTGCTAGAAATCAATGGCAACCCCGTTAGCGCCGCTTCACCTTGTTATGCTGCACCACAGCTAAACGAGATTACCGGCACACTAATTCTCACTTTATTAACTAACGGCCTTGAACACCAGGTAAGTCTCGACCGGCAAATCGTTCTCGGACTAGACTAGATAGGGGATATTTTTCCTGCTGTTACCTACTGAATAAACAATCGTAATTTGGGGAGACAATAAAAGAAACCTGAGGTTAAACATCGAATCAAGTTCGATCTCAGTCAACAGGACATGGAAGCCTTAAGGGCTCAGCACGATATTGTCGCGAGCTGTAAGGCTATTCGTCTCTGCTGTAATAAATTTGTATCGAAATATGCCGCCTTACCTCACAGAACTCACTACCAAATGTAAGTCGAGCAAGCATCTCATTCATGTCTTCCTCTACTGCTTGGTTTTTCAGAGTTATGACTTGGAGCCTAGGGTCTTTCTCTTCATCAATTAACCGCTGATATTTTCGAGCATTTACCTGTGCATGAGGAATACAATGCCCACAGTTCTTGCGGCTCTCTTCAAATTTGAAACAGTCGATTAAACTTAATTGCCAAGCCGCGATTTCGAAGTTCCATCGAGCTTGGATTCATGAATGGGTCGGTATCCTGATCGTCACTATAGACCACAAAGAGTTCGCTACCCGGCGCCCACTCCCAGCGGAAACGTAAATTGGTGCTGAAAGAGTCGGACCTTGAGTCGTACTGCGCGAGCCCGCTAAAGTACATTCGTGGCGAGATAGTATAAGTTACCCTGAAGCGGCCTAGTTCAGTCCTGAAGTCTCCTTCAGGCAATTCAATTTTGTTAAATGAATAACTGGGCTCTACGGATAATTGAGGCGACAACTCGATACGACCCGCGCTAAGTCCAACGGCTGTATTAGTGCCACTCCAAAAATCACCGACTCGCAGAGAGATCAGTCCGCTGAATTGTCTCTGGGTTCCAAGGCGGTAAGTGGCACTATAGCTAGTGAAGTCGTAGTCACCCGGCTGAAGGGTAACGCCGGATGCGATCTGGAAGGGCCGACTTAACATCTCGAATTCGTCACTTACAGAGACTTTAAAGGAGTCGCCTTCTTCAAATTCAGTGGTAAAGCTGATTTCATTTTTGCGAGTCTCAAGATCATCCTCGCTCGCCGACCAATAGGATTCAGTGTTTCCCTCTAGAACAAAGCGCCGAATTGATTCGCTAGACGCTATACGCGGGCTGAATCTACCGCCGCCTTCGTATTGCTTAAAATTATTGCGACGCTTGAAGCCAATCTCTGGGTTGAAATTGTCTTCGACGACCAGATATCCAGAGCGCAGTCCATAGCGGTCACCGTTATAATCGAAGTTGGCCATATAACTCGAATCATCGCCTTCTAAACCTGTCGTATCTGTTTTAGAGGCAAAGGCACTAATTTCGAAATCGTCCATGAAGTTGAATTGCCCATCGATACCGTAGAGCTGATTTGATCCGGGGCTAACTATGGACTCACTTCGGTCGGTCAGAATCATACCTATTCTGCTGCGGCTGAGAATATCTCGCTTGACGCGCAGTACAGAGAAATCCGTAGATTCGATGCCATCGAGGCCACCACCGTCGGTACTGATATTTAAGGCACCGATGTCAAAGTCGCCAACCTTGCCTGTTAAGCGACCTCCAACATTGATCGGTACTATCTGACCTTGCTCCAAACCAATACGACGACTGAAGAACATAGTAGGAATGTCTAGATTCCGAGGCTGAGTAAAATCAAAATTTCCTCTTCCTTCGAGGAAAAACTCGCGCTTCTCTGGGAAGAATAAACTGAATCGCGACAGGTTGACCTGGCGCTCGTCCACCTCTACTTGCGCAAAGTCTGTGTTGTAGGTCAAATCTGCAGTGAGGTTGTTAGTAATGCCAAACTTGACGTCGATTCCAGCCTCACCATCGAATTCGTTTTCGAGCTGAGGATTAGACAGCCGATTTGTGGTGAGAGTGCCTAGGCCATAAGGCTTCACCTCAATATTGAAATTTCGCGGAGGCACCTCCAACTCGTTCAGCGTTCCAGCCTCAGAGATTCGCCACATGCCTGCCACCAGAGAGTTTCCAAGTGCAGCTGAAATCGGGAGCTCAGTAAGATAGGACGCCTCGTTTAATCGCCTAATGATGCGACGAAACTGAATGCCCCAGGTTTGATTCTCGCCGGGTTCATAGCGTAACGAGCGGAAGGGGATTTGCATCTCTACAGTCCAGCCGCCATCGAAGCGTGCCACTCGCGAATCCCAAACAATATTCCAGTCGAAGTTTACGCCTCGTCCTCGGTCACCTTCGTTGGCTATGGCGAAGTCGGAGAAGCCTCCTATTGGTGTAACGAGAAACGCGACACCATTACGGCGGTCGAGGAAGGTATCCAACATGACAGAGAAGGAATCGTTGGTGCGTAGTTGGCTAGTGTCGCGGCGCATCTCGTTGGCAACCCAATCTTCTTCGGGTACCGATTCATAGTTGCGTGCTGCTACATAGAGGTTGTCGTCATCGAAATAAACCCAGGCTTCGGTTCGCTCACTCGCTGGCTCACCTTCGTCGGGAAGTTGTTGGATAAAGTAATCTGCCGGCGCGATTTGTGTGTAGATTCCCTCATCAAGAACCCCATCCAGATTGATGTTTCCGTCATAACGAACAGCCTTGACTGTCAGTCTCCCGTCCGCGTCCTCTCCCACTACTACTTCCTGAGCGTTGGCAGCGGGAAGAATAAAACCAACAGAGATGACCGCTGTTAGTGCAACTGCGCAGAACTGATTTCTGCCCAAGCTGAAGGCACGAAGATAGAATAGAGAGAAGCCTCTAAATACTGCTAGCTTTTGTGCCATATAAATTCCTTTGACGATTTCATATGCTACCGATCGATATATACAAGACTGATCAAGTGCAGAAATAAGTCATTCCATGCATCATGCCCGATTGAGAATAAGCTATTTGCTTATATTAGTCACATTGCTGATGTGTCTTTTTGTATCTTCTACTATGCACAAACTCTCGTATTTCCTCCTAATTCTCGATCTCAGTCCAGCAAATTCGTTTCTAGAAATGTAATAGTATCCTGAGCCATTTTCTCAGTTATTCAACTCCCTATCTTCCCCAGCAGATTTAGTACTCCAAGACTCAGCTTCAGCGCTCAATCAGAGAAACTGTTCGAGTATCTGTCTCTTACGCGAACCAGTCGGCCAACCGACCTCAATCGAGTCCGGAGATGCCTTTTATTCTTTTAATAAGCAACTTATAATAAGTAAGGTTAGTTTTTCCCCACAACAAGAAGATTAAGCCCTCACTCCACAACGGTCTGCGGTTTATTAATCTGTTACGAGCGGCACGATAATGCTGAATAGATATATAGTAGTAGACGATTTTTATAACGATCCAGATGCATTGGTTCGAGTAGCATTAAGTTCACTAAGAGAAGAAGATTCGCCGACTGGGGGCTATGCAGGCGTAATGACTACACAAGCTTTTCTGGGGCAACAGCATAGAGAAATATTTAAGAAGCTAACAATGGAAGAGACTATTGACTCTTCAACAAACGCGAACGGAAGACTACGTTTTACGAGAGCGAACGATTCATTCAAATTTCATATTCATTATGATGTGGATATGAAAACCAAATGGGCAGGAGTAGTATATCTTTCAAAGGACCATCCCAACACAGAAGGAACGGTTTTTTGGAAACATTTAAGAACTGGCTTGGAAGTGGCGCCCAATACTGTCGAAGGCTTTGCTAAATATGGATGGAAAGATTTTCAAGATTTGAAAGAGTTTCTGGAGACAGAAGGAATTGATGAATCGTTGTGGGAAAAGACTTTTTCTATACCCTACAAATATAATAGATTGGTTTTGTTTAGGCCCTGGATGCTTCATTCTCCGGGACCAGCATTCGGGGATACGCTGGAGTCTTCCAGAATAGTTCAAACAATATTTTTGGGTAACTAGTATTAACGAATAGGGCTAGCGGGAATTTACAAGTTAATAGCCTCAATCAAAAATTATTGCATCGATTATCACCTATACTGCCACTGCCTTTTCCCAAGACGCAAAAACACCCAGGCGAAGACATGCACTCTCCAAATTACAAAATAGTAATACGAAAAGCGCTAACAGGGATAATCTCTCTTTTCTTTTTGCTTCTCAGCATGACGACCCTGCTCTACCAAGCTCTGTCACTCCAAAGTTCAATGTGTAAGTTATATTGCAACCTGTAAAGCTTACGTTGCCGCTATCGTTGGCAATTTGAGTGTAATTTGAAACCGAGAACCAGTCATTACTGACAAACCAGGCTGGCATTGGGTTCAATGTTCCCCCTCCGCCTTTGCCTCCACCACCTCCACCACCTTTACCACCTTTACCACCTTTACCACCTTTACCACCTTTACCACCTTTACCACCTTTACCACCTTTACCACCGCCCTTGCCTCCACCACCCTTGCCTCCACCACCCCCACCGCCCGCGGGGACAATACCGTTAAGGACATCTTCAAAATCATTTTGATTAACGGGGTATACACCGGAAATCGCATGGTAGTCGTCCAGCTGAACCCTGATCACTTCTGCTACTCTAGCTGTCACCGGAGAGAATATTTCCGTAATCCTGATAGGCAATACTCGGTCGTTAAAATTATTAGGATCGAGTGGATTATTGCTTACAAAATCTGGGGCGGCGACATTGCCTGCCTCCAGATAGTCTGCACTGGAATTGCTGGCTCTAGTCTGCGCTGCAATAATTTCCGCGGGCGCAATTAGAACAGCTGCAATTCCACCCTGTCCATTTAGTGTGAGGTTGCCCACAGCGGAGGTATTCAGGGCTGTTGCGGGACTACGGCGAAAATCATCAGACAATGCGTACCAAACTTGCTGATCGATACCACTCTCGTAGCTGCTCAGCGGAAAAATATCGCCGGAAGGTAATGTCATTGAAGTTGGCAGGCGACCGAGAGAGTTGACAGGACAAGGCGTATCCTCGACGCCATCGCCATCGATGTCAGGGCACATTAGATGCCCAGGACCAGCACTGGCCACACCATAGTAATCAGCATACAACACTGAATAAGAAATCAAGCTCTCCTTAATACCGCTCAAGGCATCGGTGGTATTCTCCTCCTGCTGCAAAAACACATCACTGTTACTCAACACGCGAATATAAACACTTGTTCCTACCAAAAGTAGGGCAAACATCATCAACAAAAGAATGATGCCACTCTGTGTCCTTGAAGGTGATTTTGGCATTTGGCTTGTCGAAGGTGTAGGCATCAATTTTTCGAAGCTCGCTCAGCAATTTACTCGAAAGTGTCTTTTGACTGAAGCAACCATCGATTCCAGTATTTGGAACTTAAGTTCCAGCTCATTTGCACTTCTAAGGCGAGCATCAACGCAACAGAAGCAACTAAGAATTATCTCCATATATTATCGTACCACTTATACATTTGATTACTACCTGCGAGTTCACATTTAGAGCCTATATGCTGTAGTCAGAACTGCAATTGAATCGTCTCGAACAGACTACTAAAATCGTCTGTCCACAGTGAGCCAGGCGCTGGCATCGGCTCATTATTGACATATACAGCTTCGTTCTCTAGAAAAGCTCGATTATGGGTCAATAATATCCATTCGGTAGAATCTACAAACCGAATTGTATTGGCATAATTCTCAATGTAGATCGCTTCCATACCCACCGCCTCAGCCAGGCGAGCCACAATAGGAACCAGATCAACATAGCGATTGGTAACGTGCAGGGCGAGAATACCGTCTTCATTTAGATGCTCGAGATAAATCTGAATACTTTCAAGCGTCAACAAATGAATTGGGATGGCGTCACTGCTAAAGGCATCGATAGCGAGCACATCAAAGTGTTGATCATTTCCTTGCCGGAGTTGGTGCTCTAATACAATGCGAGCATCACCCTCGAATACATCGATGTCTGCCCCCCGGGAACTGGCATCTTGTAAAAATGTAAAGTACTCCGTGGCCCACTGCACCACGCGAGGGTTGAGCTCGTAAAAACGTAGATAGTCATCAGTGGCAACATCACGTGTCGTTACATAGGAATCCTTTGACCCTTCTAAGTCGATATGAGTATTGGCATAGGCGGCTAAAGTCCCCGCTCCCAACCCCACCACACCGACTCGGAACTGGCGGCTAGTATCAGATCGTGCGGGATGGTTTATAATGGCAACCCCAATCCCTGTCTCGGGTCCAAAATAGGTAGTTGGCCAAGTGGGGTATAATTGGTGTTGCTCCCCGTGACGGATGCGGCCGTTGTTGAGTGCAAGCCGATAAGCAGAGTCGCCGATTCCTCGCTCATTGATTGATAGGATACCGTAAAAATTGCGTGCGCCCTCAACCATGCTGCTTTGGGTTGTTTGGATCTGCCAATTCAATGCCCCGACCAAGGAAACCAGACCCAGAGTCAGCACCGCGCTCACCCCAAGTCTGGCGACTCCGTGATTCGAACCCCACCATGTCATGAGTGTTACGCCCTTACCTCGCCTCCATATCTCCAGAACCACCATCAACAGACCAAGGCTAAACGGCAGGGCTAGCGCCATATTCATCTGCCAGATCATGAAAGCTGCGCCTATAGCGGAGCTAGGATTGTATATAGACCAGGTGTGAGGAACAAAAGAGTAGTACGCGCCGAAAATAATAGTTCCTAGAACTACTGCCCAGCAAATTACCGATAACACTCGAATCAGCACTCCTTTACCAATGTCGTAGTCATAGTCAGGGGCACTGCTAAAAAACCCTGGCAATTGCGCCAGCACCACCAGCACGTAACACATGATGAGCAGGATGTGGAATTCGTAGAAGCCGGTAAAAATTACTGGAGCCAAAATTGCCACAAACATTCCACCCAAAGCACCCCCGACGGAAACTATAAGAAAGAATAAAGTCAGCTGCGTCGGTACTGGACGCAGTCTAGCCAATTCGCCATGGCAACACATGCAGCATATAAACAGGGTTAGAGAATAACCCAGTAATTGATCTATGATGCTCAGGTCTTCACCTATATAAAGCAAACGCAGGGTATTGATCATGACCAGCGGCAGCAGTGCCGAGAACAAGGGGCGGAAATACCAACGCTCACTTTCGAAGCAAAGGATAAATGTCAGCAGATAAATGCTTAGCGGAACAACCCAGAGGAAGGGAACCGATGCTATATCAATTGACATCTGATTCGTCGTTGCCATCAGCAGACCAGATCCGCAGGCGGACAACAAAAGCCACATCAAGCCAGCACCTGCTGCTTGTCTATTTCTAGCATCGACTTGCGATACCATGTTGTCACCTTTAGCATCCACCGATACTTGCTTCTCTTCAGTTCGCGAGCGAGAAAACTGCCATCCACAGGCAGCACACAGAACCGCAAATACCACATAAGCCAAAGACCAAATCCAGGACTGAACCTGAAGAGGAAATAGAGGCTCAACAATAAAGGGATAGGACAACAATGCTAGCAACGAGCCAAAATTGGAAAGAGCAAAGAGGCGATATGGTGATTTTCCCGGGTACAGGTGAGCGAACCAGCGTTGCAGGAGAGGAGTTGTTGCCGAAAGCAAAAAGAATGGAGCACCGACAGATAGGGTCAAAATAAGAAAAATACGACCGATAGGAGCATCCGAGGCAAGCGGCTTCAATGCCTCCACAGGCGCAATGGGCAACACGATCAGCGCAAGCGCCAATAAACCTCCGTGTAGAATCGCCTGACGTCTCCAGCCCACGCGACTAACCAGAAGATGTGCATAGACATAGCCGCCAAGCAAACTCAATTGAAAGAACATCAATGCCGTTGTCCACATGCCAGGGGTGGAACCGAACCAAGGCAAAATGAACTTTCCAATCATCGGCTGCACTTGAAATAGCAAGAACGCACTGAGGAAAATCGTCACTGAAAACAACCAGGCCAAGCCGGCAGGTCGAGCCTGTTTCACCTTCACAACTCCCTTGAACTCGAAACAAAAAAGGAACAACAAAATGAACAATTAAGATAGGAACTTGTCGAATTCTACATTAGATAAATGTAACTAGGGTAAAAATTCAGTAGTTTTTGATAAGCACGGGTTTCTGTAGGAGCCCGAAATATATAAGGAAAATCTATGGGGTTCTATACATTACAAAGCCAGTCAGTTTAAAACCTGACCTACCCTCAATTACAATTATTTAGCTTTTGAGATCAAACGTTAACAAGCGTCTGCACAAATAATTGTAAGGCTCTGTCGGTAAAAACCTCCATATTTTCTTCACGGTCGTCCGATTGAGTTTTAACGGTTACCGAGGCATCAACTGGGCCCGATATGGCTATCACGCAAATGCCAGTTGCATCACTATAGGGTGTGCCTCCTGGCCCCGCCACCCCCAGCTCTGCAATGCCCCAGGTGGTATTCAATTTAGCTCGTGCAGCTCTTGCGAATTCCAGGACCATTTCTTCAGTTAGAGGTTTAAGTTGTTTTATACGTTCTCTATCCAAGTCCAAGAATGCTCGGCGCGACTTAATGGTATAGATAACTGTACCGCCCATAAAATAGCGTGAAGCACCAGGCAGAGATAGTAAGCTTGCTGCAATCAGGCCGCCTGTAGAAGATTCTGCTACCGAAACGGTGTGATGGCGCTCAGTCAACAACTTGGCGGCACTGCGTGCGTATTGAGAAAAACGAGACATAATGACAACTGTGTGAATTGAAAAGTTTTCAGTATAAGCAATAATCACTATTAGGCAATGCTTTGGGGCATGGCAACCAACACCGGTCAACGCATGAAGTGTCTGCGCCTTAGACTAGACTCAGCTCGGTACCGCTAGAAAAGCTTCTAGCTTGTTGTGTTACGGGGTCAACAAATTGCAGTTGTTGCGCTAAAAGTTGCAAGGGCTTGCTGTAATCATCTTGCCGACTTAGCTCCAATAATAGAGGATAATAAGTATCGTGCAATATTGGCCAGCCGAGGCTTTGCATATGTAGGCGCAGCTGGTGTGTCTTACCTGTTATAGGGTTTAGCTCAAATAAAGCTTTGTCGACTGAACATTGCTGACAACGGATAAGCGAGTGGCTGTTGGCCACCCCTTCGACAATATGCATCAAAAACCTGGTCCC
>Ga0233448_1001953_pt1 | contig 15618 bp, 14 predicted proteins | sample SI_124_October20_2_FD_183015 | JGI IMG/M metagenome (GOLD analysis project Ga0233448, IMG submission 183015) | Seawater microbial communities from Saanich Inlet, British Columbia, Canada - SI_124_October2016_150_MG | ecosystem: Environmental > Aquatic > Marine > Inlet | place: Canada: British... | reverse complement strand
CTTTTTGTATGCTAGACGAGGTGGATGCGCCGTTGGATGAAGCTAATGTTAGACGGTTTTGTGAATTGGTTCGCGAAATGTCAAAACAAGTCCAGTTTATCTTTATTACTCACAATAAAACAACGATGGAACTTGCCAATCAGTTGTCTGGAGTTACCATGCAGGAGCCTGGTGTTTCAAGATTGGTTGCGGTTGATGTGGATGAAGCGGTTGAAATGATTAAAACCTGAATTTGTCCTTAAAAAAATGTTGAATATTTGTCATGTAGGGCAAGGCATGTCTTGTCTCTGTCTAACTAGATGATATAATGCCGACCAGTTACGATTACCGTAGAGATAATTGCATCTTTTAATCTCTGCCTTTTCTCAAATTTTTAAATGAATGAGTGGTAAACGACATGGATACAGAAGTATTAAGGATTATTCTTATAACCATCGGCATTTCAGTCATTATCGGTATATATTTGTGGGATCGATTTCACACTAAAGCAGAAGATATCTATTCAGACAAAAACAATGATCTCAATGAAGAATTTGAAGGCGTTAATTTGAATGATGATGTCATGGTTGATTCAGGTCTCAATAACATTGTTGCAGACAGAAAACAGGCAGAGCTTGATCGTTTTCCAAATATCTCAACAGAACAAGATATGCCCAATGACGTTGATGATCAAAAAGATGACTCTGAAAAAATCATTGTCATCAGTGTTGTGGCGGAAGCTGACGAACGCTTTAACGGAGAACAACTTTCTCAAGCCTTTAAAGAAGCTGGATTGGTTTATGGGGAGATGAATATATTTCATCGAATGACTGAAGTGGATGGCAAGGAAGAGTCTATGTTCAGTGTTGTCAATATGATTGAGCCAGGTTACTTTATCAGTGATGGCTTAGAAGGAACCGTAACACCAGGAATTTCTTTCTTCTTAAAATTACCTGGCGCTAAAGATGGTTTAGAAATGTTTTCCGACATGCTCTATACCGCACAAACGGTGGCTGAAGTATTAAATGGTGATTTAGTTGATCATTCTCGCAGTACCATGACCAAGCAAACCATTGATCATTTGCGAGATGAAATTTTGCAATTTGGATTACAGGGCCAAATGCACCCCGATAAGAAATGATGCCATCCCACCAGGATTTGGCAAAAATCCAATGGCTAAGAGACCAGCTGCATCAATATGGCTATCAATATTATGTATTGGATGAACCCACCATTCCTGATGCAGAATACGACAAACTATTTGTTGAATTACAATCGTTAGAAAAACAATTTCCTCAATGTTTGACACTGGATTCACCGACTCAGCGAGTGGGTGCGCCAGCATTATTAAAATTCCAGACAGTGACTCATGAAGTTCCTATGCTGTCTCTTGCCAATGCCTTTGATGATCAGGATATTCTTGATTTCAATCAACGCTTGTGTGATCGCTTGGCATCCAGTGATTTTCAGTATTTTGCAGAGCCTAAATTAGATGGGCTTGCCATCAGTTTGCAGTATGAAAATGGGTGTTTGATTCGTGCCGCAACTCGTGGTGATGGAAAAACGGGTGAGAACGTTACTGAAAATATAAGAACCATTGCCATCATTCCATTGAAGTTAATGGGAAATAATATCCCCGAGAAGCTGGAAGTGAGAGGTGAAGTTTTTATGCCTTTGCAGGGTTTCAATGAAATGAATCAAAAAGCATTGAAAAATGCTCAGAAAGTTTTTGCAAACCCTCGTAATGCAGCCGCAGGTAGTCTTCGGCAGTTGGATTCAAAAATCACAGCAAATAGACCGTTATCCATGTTTTGTTACTCTATCGGTCAAGTATCGTCAGGTTTTTTACCAGATTATCACAGTGATGCATTGGCTTTATTAAAGCAATGGGGTTTGCCCGTTTGTCCTGAAAGTTCATTGGCTGAAGATGCTCAGGCATGTTTGGCTTTTTATCAAAATATTTTACACAAACGTGACCAATTACCTTATGAAATTGATGGTGTGGTTTATAAGGTCAATCAGTTTAAAACTCAAGAGCAGTTGGGTTTTGTGTCACGTGCACCTCGCTGGGCAATTGCTCATAAATTTCCAGCTCAAGAAGCTTTGTCAAAAGTGATAGCCATTGATGTACAGGTCGGTAGAACAGGAGTGTTAACACCTGTCGCTAGATTAGAGTCTGTGTTAGTAGGGGGCGTCATTGTGACCAATGCTACGTTGCATAATGCTGATGAAATTAAACGGAAAGATGTTCGAGTGGGGGATACAGTCTATGTCAGACGGGCTGGGGATGTGATTCCTGAGATTGTTCGATCATTAAGTGAAAAACGACAACAATCGCTCGATGAATTCACCATGCCTGATGAATGTCCCGTTTGTGGTTCTGAGGTGGAAAAAATAGAGGGCGAAACCAGCATTCGCTGTACGGGTGGAATAATGTGTCAGGCGCAACGCAAAGAAGCCATTAAGCATTTTGCATCAAGAAAAGCACTGGATATTGATGGTTTGGGCGACAAACTGGTTGAACAGTTGGTTGACCTTGAGCTGATTCATAATATTTCGGATTTGTATCAATTATCCATAGAACAGTTGAAAAACTTGGAACGCATGGGTGAAAAATCGGCCGACAATCTGATTAAATCTCTAAAAATAAGCAAAAAGACCACATTGGATCGTTTTATTTATTCACTGGGTATCAGAGAAGTAGGACAAGCAACCGCTTTGTCGTTGGCCAATAACTTAGGTAATCTGGATGCCATTAAACACGCTGAATTAGCGGTACTGGAACAGATTCCTGATATTGGCCCTGTTGTTGCCTCAAATATCAAAAAGTTTTTTAGCAAAATAGAAAACGAGCAAATTGTTGAACAACTTATTGATTCAGGTCTTTATTGGCAAAATATTGAAGTAAAACCGATTGAGCTGTTGCCCTTACATGGTGAAATTTTTGTTTTAACAGGTGGTATGGAAACGCTCAAACGGGATGACGCTAAACGTCAATTACAAGAATTAGGTGCTAAAGTCAGTGGCAGTGTTTCAAAAAAAACCACTTGTGTTGTTGCAGGTGAAAATGCGGGGTCAAAATTGGATAAAGCGGAAAAGTTAGGTGTTAAAGTGATTGATGAACAAGCTTTGATTGAAATTATAAATGTTATACAGTGAGCTTTTGTTGTTGTCTAATGGGCTTTGTTGATGGGATTAATTCGATATGGATTTAAACAAGCTTGAACAACAGATAGACTCTATCATAAATTTGCACAGTCAAAATAATAGCCAAGAAAATTTCCAGAATGAATTTATTTATGAGTTACTGCTTGCCTATGACTTCCCTAAATCATCCATCACACGGCTTAAAAAAGGCGATTATAATCAAGCTAATAATGACGGCGAGATACTTTGGAAAAAAAAGTTATTTTTTAAAATTGAAAGACAAAATGATTTACTTCTAACCATTGATGAAGCACAACATAACGATGCTATTCTAAAGCACAATCCCCGTTTTATTATTGTTACTGACTATAAAACACTGTTAGCCGTGGATACCGTTGTAGGGGATAGTCTTGATATTCCTTTTACTAAACTCAGTGAACACTACGCCTTTTTCTTGCCTTGGGCTGGTATGGAAAAAACACAAATTCAAAGCCTAAATCTTGCCGATGTTAAAGCAGCTGAAAAACTGGCACAGCTTTACGATATTATTATTCAAGAAAATCATATTGAGAGTGATAGCGAAAGACATGGGCTAAATATTTTTCTGTCACGACTATTATTCTGCTTCTTTGCCGAAGATACGGGTATTTTTAAAGAGGATCAGTTTACCAATGCAGTCGCCTCACATACTCTTGAAGACGGTAGTGATTTGCAGGGTTATCTCATTGTTTTATTTAAAGTGCTTAATGTCAGACAGCGGAATCATGAACCTGCTTATTTAAAAGCCTTTCCTTATGTCAATGGTGGCTTGTTTGAGGTGAATTACCCCGCACCAAAACTGAATACCAAAGCACGTAAAATGATCATTGATGCAGGTACGCTTAACTGGAAGCAAATCAACCCTGATATTTTTGGTTCAATGATGCAAGCGGTCGTGCATAGCGACCAACGTGGTAGTTTGGGAATGCATTACACCTCGGTTGCCAATATCATGAAAGTGATTGAACCGCTGTTTTTGAATGATTTTAAAGAACAGCTTGAAAAAGCCATGGCCAGTGAAAAAAATATTGAAAACAAACTCACCAAGCTTTTAGATAGGCTTTATCATCTACGTTTATTTGATCCTGCCTGTGGTTCGGGAAATTTCCTGATTATTGCCTATAAAGAACTGTGCAAACTAGAGATTGAAATTTTTAAACGGCTACAAGAAATCAGTCCAGACAACTGGAAATTGGCACAATCAGGGGTTTTACTGACTCAGTTTTATGGTATAGAACTGGATGATTTTGCTCATGAGACAGCCAAACTTTCATTATGGCTGGCAGAACATCAAATGAATTTGGCATTTAAAGGTGTTTTTGGTTGTGCTAAACCGACATTGCCTTTGCAGAAGGGTGGGCATATTGTTTGTGGTAATGCGACTCGGTTGGATTGGGAGGGGGTTTGTCCGAAGGATGATGGGGTGGAGATTTATATTATGGGGAATCCGCCTTATTTGGGGTATAGTCTTCAAACATTACAACAAAAAAATGATTTAGCTTTAGTTTTTAAAGGAATAACAAAATTTAAAAGTCTTGATTATATTGCCAGTTGGTTTTTATTAGGGGCAAAATATATTAAAAACTCTAGTACGAAATTTGCATTTGTATCAACAAATTCTATAAATCAAGGGGAGCAAGTTGCATTGCTTTGGCCTCATGTTTTTGATATGAATATTGAGATATGTTTTGCTCATCAGTCATTCAAATGGACAAATAATGCAAAGGGTAATGCTGGTGTTACTTGTGTAATTGTTGGAGTGAGAAATTTATCAGCAGCACCAAAGTTAATCTTTAATGGTGGTTTAACCAATACTGTTAAAAATATAAATTCGTATTTGACAAATGCTAGAAATATAACAATATCTAAGCGTTCATCTCCACTTTCAATGATACCTGCAATGCTTCGTGGTAATGGTGCGGTTGACGGTGGGTTTTTGTTACTTAATCAAGAAGAGCGAAACACTCTTCTTGATGTTTTACCAGAAACTAATATGTTTATAAAAAAGCTAATTGGTTCATCAGAGTTTATTAATGATAAACATCGTTTTTGCCTTTGGGTAGAAGATAAAGATTTGACGTTAGCCAAATCTATTAAATGTGTAAATAAGCGCATAGAACAAGTGCGAGAATTCCGTTTAGCAAGTAAAAAGAAAGCAACTCAAGTTAAGGCAATTTCATCACATCGTTTTGCTGAAACAAGATATGGTAAACAAAACTCAATAATAATTCCACGAGTATCATCTGAAAGACGATATTACATTCCAATAGGTTTTCTTGAAAAAGATACAATTATTCTCGATTCAGCACAAGCCATCTACGACCCAGAACCTTTTATCTTCGCCATCATCTCGTCCCTCATCCACATGACATGGGTGCGCACCGTTGCAGGTCGCCTTAAAACAGATTACCGTTATTCCTCTGCCCTTTGCTACAACACCTTCCCCTTTCCAGAAATTACCGACACCCAAAAAACAACCCTCGAAGACCACGTTTTCAACGTACTCGACGAACGTGAACAACATCCAGAAAAAACCATGGCGGAACTCTATGACCCTGACAAAATGCCCAAAGGTTTACGTCAAGCCCATCATGAAATGGATTTGGCGGTAGAGCAATGCTACCGAAAGAAACCCTTTGAAAGTGATGAAGAACGTCTTGAGTATTTGTTTAAGCTGTATGAAGAAATGATTGAAGCTGAGAAGATGGGGAAATAATGATGGTGACTTTTTATGCATTGCATACCATAATTAGGTATATATTGGTATAACTGAGGTGGATTATGGCTAAAAATACGAGTGTTACTTTGGGCGAGCATTTTGATTGCTTTATTGCGGGTCAAGTAGAAAGTGGGCGATTTGGTTCCGCCAGTGAAGTAATGAGGGCTGCATTGAGAATGCTCGAAAATACTGAAACTAAGCTTCAAACTTTGAGAAATGCACTTGATGACGGAGAAAAAAGTGGAATTTCTGATTATGAATATGATGCTTTTATGACTGAGCTTGACAGTGAAATTGAGGGATGAAAGTATTTGCTTTAACCCGTAAAGCCAAGCAAGATTTGAGAAAAATTGCTATTTTTACTGAAAAACGCTGGGGGCGAGATCAGCGATATTTGTACATTAAGCAATTTGATGATGGTTTTCATTTGTTATCTGAAACGCCTTCAATCGGAAAAAAGTGTGATTACATAAAACCAGGTTACAGGAAGTTTCCTCAGGGGAGTCATATTATTTATTATCGTGAAGACACAAAAAGTAAAGTCATTGTTATTCGTATTCTTCATAAAAATATGGATGCTGAGTCTAAGTTCTCAGACACATAATAATCAGACACATAATAAGGAACGTGCACGAAATAACTTCCCGTTCTTGATTCCATCTTCACTTCATCTTCAAATGATCTTCAATCATAAAAGTTTGGAATAGAACGACTATTCCGTCACTTTTATTCAATCAGATCATTTGAATCTAAAATAAAGCTGAAACCAAGAACAGGAAGTTATTTCATGCCCGTCCCTTAGGTAACTCGCAACAAATAAACTACCCATCTTACTTGCACCCAGGGCATAAAGCTCTTTTGTCCGTCTTTGCCACAAACATAGTTATGTAGAGCGACTACACGCCTATTTTTGTAACAAAAAAGACAAACAAAATTTCTGCGCAATATGGGTAGTTTATTTATTGCGCGTTACCTTAAGGTTTAGGTCTAAAATAATTACCTTTCTTTTACAATCTTTCAAGCTTGTTTCTAACAATATCTACTTTGTTCTGATCACCGATGGCTTGATTGACAATCAAGGCGCGATTAAAATATTTTTTTGCCAGAGAGTTTTGTCCTGATTGGCTGTATGTTTCGGCGATTAAATATAAACAATTTGAAATACCAATAAAGTTATCAGTTTGTTTATACAGCTTTAATGCTTTTTCGATAATACTCACATTATGATGAAATTTTCCATATTCCAATGTGACAAAAGCGTAATCATCTCGATGATGGGTTATTTGTTTTTCATTATTAATTAATGCATAAGCCTGTTCAGTTTGTTTAAGGTAGATAAGGCTAACGGCTTTTTGAATGGGTGTTTTTGCACTGTTGAGTGCTTTTGTGTAATCACCTTGTTGTTGAGTGATTTTCCCTCTGAGTATCCAGGCATCGTATAATTCATCTGTCTCACCCGTTTCTTTGTTTAGTTGTAGTGCCTGATTAATATGGAATCGGGCAAGTTTGGGTTTGTTTTTTAACCAATACAATTTAGCAAGACTGATTTTTATTCTCATTTGTCCTTTTAAGTCATCAATCAATGAGAAAATTTTCAAACTTTGCAGTAGATGTCCAATGGCAATATCGTATTGACGTTTTTGGCTGGAAGAATGGCCTTGTTTTTCTAATTTTAGGGCTTTTTCTGTGAAAGGTGTGGAAGATGAGGTGACAGAAACAGAGCTACAAGAAATCAAAAAACACACAGACAGTAGTATAAACCAGTGTTTTTTGACGATCATTGGGTTAAATATTTTGAGTGGCATGTAAAACTTCGTCAACATGTTCTTTGACTTTTACTTTGCGCCATTCATGACGTAAAATGCCTTTTTTATCAATTAAAAAAGTGCTTCTTTCAATGCCTCTAGATTCTCTGCCATATATTTTTTTCATTTTCATGACATCAAATAAGTTGCAAATGGTTTCGTCTTTATCTGAGAGTAAATCAAAGGCAAAGACTTGTTTTTTCTTGAAATTTTCATGGGCTTTGATGCCGTCACGAGAAATTCCAAAAATAATAGTATCTAATTCTTGAAATGACATGAAATGAGCGCTGAAATCTTTGCCTTCCTGGGTGCATCCTGGAGTGCTGTCTTTTGGGTAAAAATACAAAATGACATTTGAACCACGATAATCAGATAATTTGATGGTTTTGTCACCTGTAGCAAGGCAACTGAAGTCAGGTACTTCCTGATTTATTAATATTTCTGTCATGATATGATAAGTCCTTATCTTCTAGGGTCAATATTCGCATCCAGATTTAGGTCGTCACAAAATTCCATGAATTCATCTCGTAAAGTGGATATTTGAGTGGTCGTAGGGATTTCTACACTCATTTGGACCGTAAACATGGGGGTGCCTGTATGGGCGGCAGCATAACTATTGGTACTGAGTTCTTCTATATTAATTTGTCTGCAAGAAAAGAAATTGGCTAAATGATGTACAATGCCAGGATTATCCAAGGAGACGACTTCAATGCTATACGGTAAGTATTGTGATTTTGACGATCTTTCTTCTGTTCTTTTGGCAGTGATGGTTAGTTGGAATGACTCTGCAAGTTTAGGTAAGCTGTCTTCAATTTGTGCGATGTTATTCCATTGTCCGCTGACCATGAATATGATGGCAAATTCACCACCTAATACAGTCATACGGCTATCAACAATATTGCCGTCATATTTTAAAATGGCATGAGTTAAATCATTAACAATGCCTGGCTTGTCTTTGCCAAGAGCACTGATGACAAGTAAATTATTTTTAGTGTGTGGTCGGTTCATGATTTTTGTATTGAGAGATTGATGAAATAGTGTTGTTATTGCTAAGTTGAATATACACTAGATAATAAAAATAATGTAGAATACTTTAAAATTTTTGTGTGCAACAAAATTTGACTGATTTATTTCAAGAATAAATGGAGTATTAGAATGATGTTTCAAGGTAGTATGGTGGCACTGGTTACTCCAATGTTGTCAAATGGTGATGTAGATAATGAAAGTTTGGAGCATTTGATAGAATTTCATATTGACAATAAAACAGATGCATTTGTAATTGCTGGTACCACAGGTGAATCGGCTACACTCACAGAAAAAGAGCATTGTGATTTAATTAAAACAGCGGTAACGATTGTCAATAAGCGTGTGCCTGTCATTGCTGGAACGGGAGCCAATTCCACTCATGAAGCCATTACCTTGACACGATGTGCAATGTTAGCAGGTGCCGATGCCTGTTTGCTGGTAACTCCCTACTATAATAAACCGACTCAGGAAGGTTTGTTTTTACATCACCGTGAAGTTGCCAGTGCGGTAAATATCCCACAAATTTTGTACAATGTTCCTGGTAGAACGGCTTGCGATATGTTACCCGCCACTGTCGGTCGGTTGTCAAAAGTACCGAATATTATAGGCATCAAAGAAGCAACGGGTGAAATTGACAGAGTTGGACAAATTCATGAACTTTGTGGAACAGATTTTGACATATACAGTGGTGACGATGAAACATCCGTGGAATTAATTTTAGCGGGGGCCAAAGGTTCTATCTCTGTGACGGCAAATATTGAACCCCTAGCAGTACATGAAATGATTACCGCTGCATTAAATAATGATCGTGAGAAAGCCTTCATTATTAATGAAAAGCTGATACCATTGCACCAAAAGTTATTTGTTGAGTCCAATCCAATTCCTGTCAAGTGGGCAGTGATTGAAATGGGGTTAATTAAGCAAGGTATACGGTTGCCAATGACTAACCTATCTGAAGAATTTCATGATATTGTTAGAAATGCAATGAATAGTGCTCGTATCTAAGGGGATATGTAATAAATAAACGCCCAACTTACCTGTCTTTTTGTCCGCTTTCTTTGTTGCAAAAGTAGTTGTGTAGTTCGACTATACGCCTATTTTTGCGTCTCAAAGGTGAACAAAAATCCTGTGTAATTTGGAATTTATTTATTGTATGTACCCTAATATTATAATTAGGATCCACATTAATGTTAAATAAATATAATAATTCACCATTTTCATTACCGTATTGGCTTGCTGGGATGTTAATTCTATTGGCATTATCAGGTTGTGGTGCAGAGCCAAAAAAAGATGAAGTTGGGTTTTTTTCTGATAAAAGAATCTTATATAAAAGCAGTAACGTCATCGGAGGTTTGGAAGTCCCGCCTGAACTTGATTCAAACGCAATCAGAGATTTATTGCCAATACCTGAATATTCTTTGTCACGAGTGACCAGTTATTCTGGTTATCTACAAGGTGGTAAAAAGAATAATCGATTGTCAAAAACCGTATTGCCTGATTTTGAATTAATGAGTATCAAAAGTTACAACAATAAATACTGGTTAGTGATTCAAGGTGATGTTGAAAAATTATGGGAAAAAATTAAAAAATTCTGGGAAAAGCAAGGTTTTGATATTGCAAAAGAAGAATCAGCCATAGGCTTGATTGAAACCAATTGGTTAGAGAATAAACACCAGAAAGAAGATGATTTTATCAGAAATACATTGAGAAAAACATTGAGGTTTTTAGATTCTTCAAATATCAAAGATAAATATCGAAGTCGATTGGAAGTGATCAAAAGGGATGATCAATCTAATGTAACTGCAATATATATTACTCATCGAAGCACTCAGGAAAGAGGGCAGCAAAGTGCTGTTTTTGGTGTTGAAAATACGTCATGGATAGAGACAACTTCTGACCCTGAGCTGGAAATTGAAATGTTGTATCGTCTGATGGTTTTTATAGGTGGTGATGCACAAGATATTAAGAAAAAATTCAGCGATAAATATTATTCTACTGAGAAGAATGATAAGAATAATGAACTCATTGAAGAGGGTAATGAGCTTTATCTTAATGTGAAGGAGTCTTTTTACCGAAGTTGGCGTTTCACGGGTATTGCACTCGATAGAATTGGTGTGAAAATTGATGATAGAGATCGAAAATTGGGTGTTTATTATATTAATTACAAGCCTGAAAAACCCAAAAAAGAAAAGACATTGTCTGGACTATTTAGCTTTGGAGATGATGATAAAAAATTTGAAGAAGCATCTTATTTAATTAACATAAAACGAGATGATGATAAGACTCGAATTTCTGTGTTGGATAAGTCGGGTAAATTATTGAATAATGAAGTGGCTAAGTTGTTGTTGAAGGATATTCAGAAAGAGTTGTAAGGGAAGTTGTTTCATGCTTATTTCTAAGGTGTTTCTAGTAAATCAACTTGATATTGTGAGATTTTTTGATCGTTGGTAATAAATACAAGTTTTTCGATAATTGATTGAGCAATTAACAGACGGTCAAATGGATCTTTATGAAAATGAGGTAATTCGCCAGCAAGCTTAGCGTGGTCAAAATTAATATTGAGTGGAGTGAAGCGCTTGTATTTAATTTCCTCTGTTAAGTTGTCTGGTACGTTCAGTTTTCCCATTGCTTTTTTTATGCTAATTTCCCAGGCTGAAACAGCACTGACAAAAATCATATTTTTTCCATCCGTAATTACTTCACGAAAAGCATCTGATAGTTTTGGGTTATTTTCCAGTGACCAGATCAGTATGTGGGTATCAAGCAGGAAATTCATTGTTTGTCAGGAAAAATAGCTGATTGATAAAAAATATTATTTATTTGCTCGCTTTGCTCGTTAAAGTCATCTGATATTTCAACTTTTCCTTCCCAGCTACCACCGAGTTGTCGTGGCGAAGTATCTTCTTTAAATGCCGATAAAATAGCAATGGGTTTACCTGCTTTGCCAATAATAATTGATTCATTTGTTTCCTGAACTGTCTTGATTAAATGCGATAGACTTGCTTTTGCATCTGAAATGTTTGTAATATACATTGGTTAATCCTTGTTTCAACCTAAAAAAATGGTTATATTTCCAATATAGTCTGGTCTGGTCTGGTTGTCAATCGTGGTGTTTTCACGGACAAAAAAAAAGCCTCCGAACTGGAGGCTTTTTTTATTTGATTAACAACTATCAATTAGCTGCTTTTTTCAACACCTCTTCAATGGCATCAGGTGCATCAGCAATGCTCATGAACTGTTTCATGGTTAAGTCAGGAAAGCTTAAGGCAATTCTGAATTTACCATTCATGGTATAAACTTTGCCACCTCTAACCAGTATGTCATAAGGTAAATGGGCTGAGTGTTTTGTCGATGTGGAATCAATTGAACCCATGACTGTTTTATCAGCGCCTTTGCCAGATTTAATACCGACACCAAAGACGGTTTCTTTACCGAGGTCTATTTTATAAACCAAGGTTGTGCCACCTTTGTTGGCTTTAAGGTTTGCTGTTACCTTGCTGACAGCAGCACTTTGACTGCCATGAGAGGCTAGTTTAATCTGGTCATCAAAGTAAGGCATACCAAACATATAGTGCCAATCACGTAAACCCTTTGCTTTGATTCCTTTTTTAGAACCAAAGGTCTTTTCTTTACCCAATGCTTTGCCAATGCTACTTGCTGTGGAAGCTATATTGCCCTTCATTCGATAAATGTTATTGCTGTAATAGGGGTTGGTGTAAGCGACTTGAACTCTTTCGCCTGCTTTAGTTACAGAGACTCGAATCATTGCTCCATAGCCACCATATTCTGTCTTTTTAGCAATGGATTTTAATGTGCTGTTGGTGACTGCAATAATATGAGTGTTAGAAAATGGAGAGTAATCACCCGCAATACTGAAACCTTCTTTCTTTAGGCGACTTTTGGCTGCTTTTACGATACTGATAATATCTCCAGTGGTTTCAATACCGAGTACATAAGGTTTTAATTTGCCACTGTTTAAATTGGCTGAACCTTTGCCTGGCACTCCACCCCAAGGATCAAAAGCACTTTCTTTTTTCTTCAAAGAAATTTTGATATTTGAGTTTTTAGTCAAAGACACGACTTGTGTTTCAGACTCATAACCTGATGCTGATATTTTAACGCTATATTTCCCAGCATTTAACATGATGCCTGGGCGGTAAGATTTTTTAGTATCAATCATTTGCACTGTGGCATTGGCAGGATTGGTGCTGATGTTTAAGCTATATTTTGTTGGTGCGGATGCTTTAGGGGTGACCGAGGCTGTTACAATTGGAGTCGATGCAATAGGTGCTGAAACGATAGGAGCCATAGTGGTTTCAATTTCAATTTCAGTTTCGTCTTCTATATCATCTTCTTTGATTTCGGCAGGAGCTGGCTGGTAACGAGGTTGATTGGCTGTTTGTGCCAATGCTTTAGATAGTCTGGTTACTGCTTCGTTGTCTTCATGGATAAAACGTGCTTTATCTAAATAATACCAGGCTGTTGAACGACGACCTTCACTCAATGCTCGTTCACCCCAGGAAATATAAGTTCTAACAATAGTGTCTATGCCTTTATTGGCTTCTTCGTTACTGGCGTCCACTTCAAGTACGCTACGGAATCTTTCAAGGGCGCTGTTACCAACAGGTGTTGTTAAACGATTGGCTTCCAAATCATTTCGTGCCATTTTTAACCAGTTTTCAACTTTTGACTTTTCGGGTTTCATGGTGTTGTTGGCAGTGACTGATACTTCACCTAATTTGGATGATAAAACACCGTATAGTTGAGTTGCCCACTCATCAAAACCGTCTTTCCAGGTTGTTTTGGAGAGTTGAAACATAGAGCCTGAACGGCTATCAATGATTGCAATTAGCTGATTACCTGTTTCACCATCCAGTAATTCACCTTCCATTTTGACTGATCCTGACGATCGTAATGTTTTAGTTGGATTGGCTTCTACGATGGCTGTTCGTACATTGAGTACACCAGGACCAGGTTTGGTGGCTAATTTGTATTTTGCCTGTACTGCCTGGCGCATTTTTATTTCAAAATAGTCGCCTAATAATTTTTGGTCTCTTGGGCTCATGGCGTTTTCAGCATCCAGCGATTTTATTTCAACAGGTGCAATATAGACTTGGTTGTATTTTTTCCAGTTGGCTCCACTGTTTTCGTAATATTGAGTTTGGGAGCGTCCTTCCATTGTTTCAAGATTGTCATAACTTTTTAGAAATCCTGATGTTTCAGTTTCAGATTCATCGTCATCATCATCTCCACTACCGCCACCGCCAGGAAGCATGGAGCAACCAATCATTGATATTGAGGTCAGCAAACAGAAAATTAATTTCCATTTGTAGGTTTTATTATTATGAATAGTGTGTCGCATTGATGAATCTTCCTCCATTGGTATTATTATAAATATCTGTAGTTTCAAGTTTAGGCAACATCACAGGGAAGTGTTAGTTTTCATTTGAATTTTTAGGAATAAAACTAAAGTTTTAAATATTGGTACCGATAAACTGATATGGATAAATTTTTCAGGAATCATAAAAATGGCAGGCATTGATCAAAATACACTATTAAACCCCCAATCAATTGATGTGAATAGACTACTTAAAAAAGGTTTGGACCAGTTGCAGTCTGCAAATGTGGTCCAAAATACACCTGTTGGATTGGAGAATAATCATCAACCGACACTGGTGAAACATTCTATTTTGGAGGGTTTGAGTCAGTCTTTAAAAGAAAAAGGCATTGTTGTTCCTGATGAAAAGCTGGAAGAATTTACACCCAAAAATGTAGCCAATCAAATACTGCAATCAATACAGCAAAGTTTAACCGATGGATTGGGATTGAATTTAAGTAAGCAAGAAGAGTTTGAACAAATTGAAGACCGTTTAAAACAAAGTGTCGGAGATGTTAGGCAACAACTTAATCCGTATGGTTCACCTGGTGGTGGTGCGTTAAAAATATTTGATGATATTCAACATCATTTGCATCGTGGAATGGATCAGCTTGCTGAACAATTGGGTGTTAATCCATCACAATCTGCCAAATCTATTCAGTCAGTTGATCAAGCTCATGTGGAGTCATCTTCATCTGAAATGTCGATGGTTTTAGAAATAGAAACCAAAGATGGTGATATGGTTTCTGTGATGATTGATCGACAAAGTATGGTTGAATCTAAACAAATGTATCACCAAGATGAGCGAGGTGAAATGTTGGCATTTAGCCGTTATGAATCTAAATCCAGTCAGCTTGAGTTTGTTGTTGAAGGTGAACTGGATGAAGATGAGCTGGCATCTATTGAAAAACTAATGGGTAATGTTAATCAGTTGGCCAATGAGTTTTTCAAAGGTGATTTGGCCGAAGCATTTGAGAAGTCAAAAAACTTGGGTTTTGATACTGAACAATTGGCTAGTTTTTCTGCCAATTTATCGATGAGTGAATCAAGTCGGCGTATGGATAGTTATCGTGAGGTGAGTCAACTTGAAGATGACTCTATGCCTCATTCACATGAAAATCATCATGACTCAGGTTTACCAGAATTGGTTGGTTTTATGAATTTTCTGGATGGAACAGTGGCGGAGTTAGAAGAGTCAGGTGAGTTTAATCGACCTGATAGACTGGTGGTTGAAGCATTGGATAGAATGATAGCAATGTTTGAGCAGTCACAGGAGTTTATTCAAGAAAATGTTGAAAAAACTCAGTCCAGACATGAAAAACAGCGTGATTTTATTGACTCAATTCATGATTTTTATGAGAAAAAGCATGATAATTCGTTAGAAAACTCTCAACAAGAAGAAATTGCATAATTGGTATGCTAACATAAGTAGGTGACCATAATTATATTAACATTTTCACTCAATATTTTCCGCCCTTTGGCACTACTACTCTGACCGAATAGACCTCTATGCAATCAGAGTAGTA
>Ga0233448_1001937_pt1 | contig 15708 bp, 18 predicted proteins | sample SI_124_October20_2_FD_183015 | JGI IMG/M metagenome (GOLD analysis project Ga0233448, IMG submission 183015) | Seawater microbial communities from Saanich Inlet, British Columbia, Canada - SI_124_October2016_150_MG | ecosystem: Environmental > Aquatic > Marine > Inlet | place: Canada: British... | reverse complement strand
TTGGATACAACAAACGATTTCTAATCGCTTGCCTCCATTGATTCTATTGCACTTACAGCCACAACATACCGGTAACATACCGTTGGACTCTAAAGCTGAGTGTTTTGCGTGTTGTGGGAGTTGGATATATAACAGTGCTATTGAAAAGCCCACGAGTTTGACATCGAGGGCTTAATTATGTTGATTCTTAATGGTATTATAATTCCCGTAAATTGATCACATCTTTGTCAAGAATGGTATATTCTATAAAATATCTTTCTTTTGTTAGAGCAACAGTATCCACAATTTCGATTTGTGAAAGAAAATCATCATTATATTGATAATTAAAAACTTGTATTGATTCGTCCCACCTAGTGACTATGGATGATTTTGGCCCAGGTCCCCATATTAGTTGATCTCCTAAAGTCTCAAAATTGTAAACGACTTTCTCCTGATAAGCTTCCTCCGTTAGAATGTTATCAATATAAACATCAGTGTCGATCTCGACTGGTTGAGCATTATGTTGATTTAAGTACTTAATCCGTATCTCAGTCGAGGATAATCCGCGCCGATAATCGTTCCAGCTATTTTGTGGCCGTATTCGAACATAGTTTGCATGACCATGATCACTATAGCCTATGTGTATGTCCTCTTCATTTTCTTTCGTGGGTAATTCATCATTGTACAGGTCAGCATTATCTCTCCACCGTATGGCCTGAGAAAGTTCATATTGTCTGCACCTCTCCTTGATATTTGATACGCAACGATAATTGTATTTATCATATTTTCGTATCTTGGGATTGATTAGGAAGGATTCATATTCGTTAGGTTTTGGAGCATTATTTCTAAAAACACGAACATTTACAGCCATCCAAGGATAGGTTCTGTCTTTTGATATTTGCAGGTCTGTAAATTTTAAAGCGGTCTCTTCCTCTATTGATATACCCCCAAATTCAAATGAGTATTTTCGTATTTTTGAAGGTGAGATTACACGCCTTCGAATAGTTCCCTCTACCTGAATAATTAACTGGGCAGCAACTATCTCTCCCACGCTATCTCGAACTCGAATGATTACCGGGTCTCCAGTTTCAGGGGTAGCAATATTTTGCATTGGATGGTGAAATTGCCACTCTAAAGACTGAGGTAAGGACCACTGCCAAAGTTCAGTATTTAATCTGAATATATCGCTCTTCTTTTTTTTCATATCAGTCTCACTATGATTCTCAAATAATGATGTTTACCCCTATTAATCAACTCGTCATCTCCATGAAATATTGTTAAGATTTTCCCGATCCTTTTAGACCCTTTTTCTTGTTCGGAGAAAATCATTCATTGGGATATTCCTTAGCATCATCTCGCCTCTGCTTCAGCGAAGCCAAAAACCAAAGACCCCCGATAATCCAGAAGAGTACAAAGTCTTCAAAAATATTGGCTACTAAAACCATGGATGTGCTGTCCCTGACATATTTGCGTCTTTAGAACAGAAGCACATCGACTTCTTCATTTCATATCTACCTGTAAACCCAGATCATCGAAAATGTTCTTCACCACTTTCTTTTTCAAAACGAATGCTAATGGGTTATAGTCAGTTTTTGGAATTTCTCCATATTTTGCTTTTAGCTCATTCTTTTTGATGGAGATAAGTGTAGAATCCAGTTTGAACATCATGTTTGTATTTGGTTGGTCCCATAATTTGGCTTTGAATTTAAATCCTATTTGAATTGTGCCACTATCCAACACCTGTACAATTCTTTTTTTCTTTCCAAGTGATTTCAGTTTCAGAAGCGAAACGATTTGTTCAGAGTCTGTGTTTTGAAATACCAACGGGCTGTTGGAATACATTGGCCTATAACTAAAATATTTATGAGTATATATCCCCAGAGCATATTCGCAATCGGAAACTTTTAATTTATCCAAATCTGGCTCCCAACTGTAGATCATATTTTTCAGTTGCGTTTGTTCAAATTCGCAATGAGATCTTGTAGTTTCCCAAACTTGTGAATGTGCAAATGTTCTAAGAATTAATATTTTCACTTCATACTCCTCACAGCAAACCTTCAAGCCAGTTCGGAACTAATGTTTGAAAGTTAATAAATTCCACACCAACTTCTTTTAATTTTCAGTATGTCTTGTCATCGCTCCAGAGATAATTGTTCAGAAAGCAATCGATTTACTTCTGCATTTGATATTCGCGACCTAAATATGTTCCAGATTGATTCTCGCGATGCTAGTAATTCGGGATCAATTTCTTCTTGGTGTTCAATTATTTCCTTCAGCGTCCATGGAAATTCTTCTCGAAGACATAAATAATTCCAGTCAATTCGGTTACCATATTTCTTTACCATATTTTCAGTCCATTGAATTGAGTCATTGCGGCTGAATTCCATCCAATCTAATTGATCAGCATATCTATCTAAGAAGTCATCAGACCAAATAATGTCAGTATTTCTAGTAATAGCTGACCAATCGATGTAATCGATAAATTGTTCAATAAAGTCTTCTGACCAGGGTAGCTGGGTATTGTTTGAAAGGATACTCCATTCCAAATTATCGATAAATTGTTCAATGAATTCAACGGTCCATTCGATTTTTGTCTGAGAAGAAATTATTTTCCAACTGAATTTTCCCCTGAATGCATTCAAAATATTTTCATTGCAAACTATCGATACATTCTTCGATAAATATCCCCAGTTCCAATTGTGCTTATATTTTTCGAGAAGCTTAATATCCCAAGGGATAGCTTGATTATTGGACAGACTGTTCCAATTCCACTCATCTTGATATTTTGAAATAAGATTACTCGTCCATGGTAATCCATTGCTCTGGGATAGGTAGTCCCAATTAATCATATCAAAATATTCATCAATTAGTTCCTCTGACCATTGGATATTGTTTGAAATACCCAATGTCCATGACATTTCGTCATCCACAAAAGGTGGTAACTCAGGCCATTTAATTGAAGGTCTATTAAGAGCACTTAAATAATCTGGGGAATGGCGGATTTTATTTAGCATTGCTCTGTTCCATTTGACCGCGGGGTTCTTACATAGCGCATCAATGTCAAGCAATCTCCAGTGCTTCAATACTAGTTCTTCGGTCCATGGAAAATTGGTATTGGCGGAAACATATAGTCCACCAACGATAGGGATAATATTTTTCTTTCTAAAGAGATGTGTTTCAAACGTTTCTACCATGATGTGGGTCCATCGGATACCTTCATTACGCCCTATGGAGCCCCAATTCCATCTATCATGGTATTTAAGAATAAATTTATAATTCCATGGAAGAAATTGATTTCTGCTAAGGCTACTCCAATCCCAGAAATCGAGGTATCTATCAATTAGATCCTCTGACCATTGCATGTTTTTTAAATTACTCAAAACAACCCAGTCTAAATCATGTTTATATTTATCAATTAACTCCGTTGTCCAGAGAACATGGTCATATAAATATTGACCTTCACTGCTATGATAGAATATATGCGAACCGGTACCACTGCCGGGACAGCGATACTTGTGCACTAAATAATCCAAAATATGGCTGTCCCCAGCATCGCGAATAAGGTGGTTATTTCTAATATTATTAATTAGCCTAAGATTCCACTTAATGCCTTTATTATGAAATAAATATTGCCACTTCCAATACGAAGAATATTTCTCAATAAAATCATAGTCAAACGGTAGGTGTGGATTTGTGCTCATTAACCACCAATTCCACTTATCGATGTAGTTATCGATTAACTCAACTGACCAGGGTATATTTTTCAACTTCGAGAGAATCCAGCCACCGTACTGGTCCTCGGATGCCTCAAACCACCATTTGTCTGAGTATTTGTCAATTAAGACCGTAGACCAATTTAGAGATTCATTTTCGGAGAGGCGCTCCCAATCTAGTACATCCTTGTACCGTTCTATCTGATCTTCCGCTAAAGGGTACCAATGGGAGATTAATTTGACTAATAGTCCCTGATTTTTGAATTTCTCAGCAATTCTTGTCATAAGAATTCCTCAATTTATTTTTGGTCAATCACTTCTATTTGTGGGTTAGCTGTTTTGCTTCTTTGTTCCTTAGTGGCTAGTTTGCTGTCAGAAGAAAATCGAATTCCTTTAATGAGTTCCCAATGATTACGCCAATGACCCAAAGAATTTTCAATTTGTATTAGGAGTTCCTCTTTAGGTATTGAGTCTCTATTATCTGAATCCAACTTTTTTCTGAATTCATCATATAATGCCACATTTGACATTGCTCCTTGTTCAAGTCCTTTCAATGTCCACCATAGCGGCATTCTTTTTGACCTTTCAAGCTGAGCATAAACAAATGAGATTATTGCCAACGCTATCGATATTATATCTACCCAACTTATCTCCATTTTTTCTCCTGTTCTTTTTTGATGTTAATTCTGATACTACTGCTAGCAGGTTTAACACAATAAACATTAAGAATCCGAGTTCCATACGCACCTCTCAGAAATGCATCACACTGCTTTTCATAGAATTATCTATTTGCTTGTCTTCAGTATAGAGATATTCCGAATCTAATGTTACTAGTACTGGAGAAGGGCTTTAACCACCGGCTTGGTTCGCTCCGAAATCAGAACAGAAATCTAGATATTTTTGAACCTCTTTAGTCGCCAGGAGTTCGTTTGTTGCTTGCCTTTCTGCCTTGGACAAACTGATTAAATTTGCATTTATCATTTCCTCTCGAAGCAATCCAACATTATCAGCGCCGCCTTCTTTTACCGCTATAAAGGATCCTACCATCACGTCTTCAGCGATCTTGAGACAAACCCAGGCATCTGACCCAGACAATCCAACAGGTATCTTATACCAGGCATGGCTGGCCATTTCATATTCATCTTCTACTGTTAGATCATCAGAATCAATAAGGAATGTTTGATTCCTGCCATTGCCACACGTGAAATGAGCCGGCATTGGTCTTTCTGAAGAGAGCACCAACTTCAATACTTGTGAAATATTCTTATTCTTCATCCGAATGTTTCTGTTTTTTCACCATATTTCTGCTGCGAATTCGTTCAAGAAGTTCTGCATGAGAATCCGGATCTAAGTGTGGTGGGTTACCCTCCCGAACAGAGACCCCCATCTTCTCTAGTTCTGGAACATCAAAATAATGATCTGTCATCATAAGAGAAAGAACAAGGTCATCTTCAGCCTCTGGTAGTGCGGCGCATTCTGCACATTTTGTAAAGGCCCCTTCTTTCATTAATCCACAATTGAAACAAACTGCGACTGTCATTGTACGTTTCCACCTTTTTCCCAAAACCACCCACAATAGATGCAACGATAATTGTCACGCACATATGTTCGTCGGTAATAATTAAATGTTTTACGCTGATCAGCGGTGATGGAACTCATTAAGCATCCCCTCCATGCGATTCATTGATTTAACTAACTGTAAGTATCAAATATTCGAGCTATTTCTTGTGACCTTATTTTCTGAACATTTTGCTTGGGGAAAGTAGACTAATGAATCACTTATTATTGTATCCATATTTTTTGTTCGTGGTCATCAATATCCGCATCCAATAGTGTTCGCGGTTGATAATTATTTTATCATCAACTGTCGATTTGTAGATTTCAAGAATTGAATACCTGAAATTATTCTTGATATAGTTGAACTGCAGCTTTTTTAAGTCCTTATTACCTCCATGTCCGGTTTTGACATAGCTCGTTAGCCTACCCAGCAACATTTTCTCACCATAAGCAGCACCAACATATCTTCTACCAGTATTGACATCAGTGATTAGATATACACCCTTTTGATTTTCAAGTGCTGTTTTCCAATCTTTTTTACCAATCACTCTCTTCAAATCATGCCAAGACAAATCCACATTCTCATATCCCGGAAAATTGTCATCATCAAAAGTGTCATCTATTATCTCAAAGATTTCGCAATCATCTATCACGGTTCTCGCGTTACGAATCATTTGCTGGTAATTATTCTTGTATCTAATGATCAATCGGCCAAAATACTTTTCATATTTAGGAATCTTTTCATATTCATAACCAACACCCTCATATACATTCAAATCTTTGGTGATTTTGCTTACATCAAAGAGCAGCCATTTGTCATCATCAATCTTAATGAACCCAATCGCTAATTGATTGGTCTTAAATGATTTGCGTTTGCTGTAATTCCAGAACTGCCCCTCATATAATCGCTTATTTTTCTCTTTAAATAGCGTGACTGGGTCAAAACTATTATTTTTGTTAATCTGATTAAATCTGATTTTGGTGTTGTCCAATTCAGTCACAGGGATTCTTAGAATATCATTTAGTAGTATCGTCATTATTGAGACCTTCGTTTAATTTTGACTTCAATTGATATAAATAGGCATTTTCCATCTCTACTACTCAAGCATGCCCATTGCATAGTGTATCACTCACGCTTTGAAAGGGGAATTTCCTTAGTTCCAGAAGAAGGTTTAACTTTTCTACCTTCCATATAAGCTTCCATTTCACCCCCTTGCAAGATTGCTTCAAGATCAGCACCAAAGTTTTCCGGGTGTGAATACAATCTGAGTCCCACCACAGTACCTTTGTAAGCAAAGTTATCTACTGCTGTACCATTTTTATCCATACGTAAACAACCGTCCCCACTACCCAGTAGGAACTTTCCATACTCTAGGCCCAACCTGGATAATACGTAGAGTCCATATCCAGAATTTCCATGTTCATTTTTATCCCCTTTTGGACCAGTCGTTCTCGATATTGCAGGTTCAATGGCAAGCTCTAGCGCATCAATAGGCTTTTTAATCCCAAACGCGTTTTTTAAACTGTCGAAGATTCCAATTCCCTGATCAATAATAGCTATCTCTACCCGGCCTCCACTCCATCTCTGACCACAGAGATACGCTTCACGAGCTTTTGAATGCTCAAACACGTTTCTAATGATTTCCCTTAAGGCGTAGGCCAAGGTGACGGTTGAAGCGTCATCTGAATCCTCAGGAGCTAACACGAAAGCTAATTTTTCGGCTTCTTCCATGATGACATGGCGCAGCAGCTTATAGGGTGGACTCACTTCAAGCATCAAATCTGAGTAGGATAACTTTGTGATTGGGATATATCTGTCATTCCCTGTAGCCTCCCCAATCGCTTTACCGAATGGTACATCAATAAAGTTGAAGAAGCCCAAATGACCTAAATAGGAGTGTGCAGAAATATCTTCAGATATCCCCTTGACATGAGTCACATGTGCCGCTGATTTTCTGTATTCCATGAGGGATTTGATATTGCATCCAATGGTGAGTATCGCAACGGGTGATGCAAATTCAGTCTTGGAAAAATCAAGTGTTAATTCAGGTGTATCCTTCACCTTCTCTAGTTCTGAAGAGAAGGGTAAAATGGATGCATAATCGAAAAAGGCCGGTGTATATATGTGTGTCATATTCATACTTTTTATTGAACTGTCGGGATGGATCAATCTACACCATTTTTATCAAACCGATGCTCATAAATCATTATCATGGTCAATCAAATCGTTATACCCTATTTTTCTCGTAGGAATTACTGTCTCAGTATTAATTACCACCCCTTGTTCGACCTTCAGAATAATTTCCTGCTCATAGACAGAATCAAAACCAGCGTGGACATAATCTAACATTTCTCCTCTGGGAATATGTAGTTCACCCGTGAACCAGTCCGCAAAAATGGCTTCTTTGCCTTTTATACAAAACCGCCCTTCCAGTTTTGTGAGGTATAGCTTTCCCCTCCGAATACTCCAGGAGCCTATATACCCACGCCAGCAGGCAGTTGAGCCTATTGTTATATCAAAAACACCCACCCTGAATTCTTCATCAGTAAGCATTATGATTTTTGGGTGATTCGTAGGAAAAGGTGGTGTAGAAGCCAGACGCATCCGCTTGCCTTGATATCGGATCTTTTCATGGACCTGGGCGGTCATTTATCGTTCCAAAGACTAATCATGTGACCAAGCCATTTTTGATCTGCACTCGCTGGATTGTGTTGCCTGGTCCCGGTCCAACACGTAACCCCTCAAAAGCATACTCCACAACAATATTTAATTCTTCACTTACCCAGTCAGCAAACAGAGGGTCCAACCCATCAAGTTTTAAATCACGCTCGAGTTTGATTAGATAGAGCCTTCCTTCCTTAATCTCCCATGAGCCCAAATATCCCCTCCAACAACTGGAGGAGACCACCCGCGGCTGACCGGTAGCGAAAAGTTCTTTGTCTGTCAATTCTATGACCCTGGGATTATCAAGTGGAACTTTGGGGCACGTTGTCATACTCAGGTCGTGTCCCTCGTAGATAATATTTTCGTGAAGCTGGTGTGTCATCTCAATCCACACCAAGTCTATTAACCCAATGCTCATAGATCATGACCATGGCCAGTGTATCGAGTTCACAGTACTGTAGTAATGCTTTGAGTAGAGCCTCCCGTTCATCATCGCTCATATCTGTAAATTGCATTTTGGCATATGCAATCAATGCCGATCCACCTTCTTGAATTTCAGCGTCCTCAAATATCAATTCATCCTGACTTAGGTCCAGGTCCCCATACTGACTTGGAAGTAGGCTATAAGGGTTTTTGGGTTTACCAGTATCCCCATCTAGTTCATACAAAACACTTCCCTTGAGGTTGGTTCCAAAAGACAATGGACGAGAATACTTTTCCTGGATTCCCTCACCATTCATCACTGCAGGGAGGACCTTTTTAATTGAGTTAGAGCCACCCATGTCAGGATGATAATAATACTTTCGTACAAGTTGGAGCATATCAACCATGTTGCGATAACCCTCAGATTTTATCCCACCGTCTTTCCACTCTGTAATGGTTTCAATCCATTCGATGAGACTCCCATACTTAGACTCATCAGTGTCCATCATCTGAGCTTTGATTTGATTCAAGACGGTATTTTCGTGAGCAGCATACCTAAAAATAGTTCCTTCATCATTTTCTAAAACTGACTTAAGCTGGCTGACAAATTCGAAATTTGGAAACACACCCTGCTTCTCATCAATCCACTCATGATGCTCCATCCGACCATCCTTATGAAACGTATGAGCCGAGAACTGAAAAGCGATCTGCTCATAAGGCTTCCGACCTTTTGTGAAGGGAAGTGCTACCATGCTGGTTTCAAAATCAATGAAATGCAGTGGAAAGGTCCATGAGTTTATCTCATTACGGAGTTCAGGGGCAATTACCTCAGTTTTATCATCTGCTAATGTCAAATCAACCTGCATGAGCTGACGATCATTCAAGTAGAAATCATAATTGGGAAGATCTTTCAACTCCTGAAGCGAAAAGACCCCCTGGTCCATGAGGGCTGGCGACTTACGAAAGTTCCAGATATTAAAGATGGTAGGTGCTGAGGGATCGAAACGCTTACCCAGGGAAATTGCCATACATTCGTTAAAACCACTCTTCAAATCGGGTCGAGCAGTATTTTTGTACTCGCACCCCTTACACTTTGCACCAACTATGATCGGATACCTTTTATCCTGAGAATAATATTTTCCATATTCGGCAATCCTTGATTCAAAGCTCTTGAGCTCTTCATGGTTCTTTTTGTGAAAAGGAAATTCGTCCCCAGACATGATTTTTTTTACAAACTCTGAAACATTGACCTGAGCAAGAATGGGCTCACCCATTGTCGCGTCAGTAACCTCAAGTGCGGGAAAAACATCCATCCGCCCTTTATCATCCTTCTTAATTCGAAATAATTGATTCAAGCTATCTACAGTGGATTTTTTATTCTTATCGGTAAGCATGAGAAATGGGATAATTTGATGATCTGGCAAAGCATGTTCCATGACCCAGGTCTGGAAAGCCACATCAGCCAGATATGGGTACCAGCCCTTAGTAATGAAGTCTCCTTTTGCAGTGAAGAACTCATCTTTACCTTTGAAGGATTTGGCTTTGACCTCGATCAACTCAATTCGCTTACCCTCTTTTTTTAAGACATCCACACGGATAAAAGTGTGTTCGAATTTTATGGCAGCTTCGTAGATGATTACATTTTCTTGTTCCAGAAGTGCATTGGTTTCTTCAAGAGACTCTTCGTATCCAAGTGATTTTATATCGTGCCCGCCTGGGAAATAATATTTAGCTAATTCGCCAACCTGATAACCACCTTCACACAGAGCCTGCATGAATTCATCATCATTCATCAGATTAGCATAATCTTTTTTACTATAATAATAGAGCTTGGTTGGACATTCCAACGCGGATTTGAATCTAGATTTAGTTAAATATCTGGGGTTCTTACTCATCTGAATCGTCCTCTGATATCCCATCACTTAATTCCAGTGAATCGATATCTTTTAATGCAGCGCCGATCACACCTTTGAAGTCTCCGTACATTCCGGAAGTGTTTTCAACTACTCGATCGATTTGCTTGTCACGTTCTTTCCAAAGTTTGGTCATCGCTCGTTTTTCCCGTTCTAATTGAGATTTCATTCCTGAGAAGGTGTCGATGATACCCTCTACTTTTTGCCTGAATTGTGGACCGGTGATATACTTATAGAGCACCTGCATCTTCTCGTTCATACCCTCGGCTGAATTCCTGGCATAGCTTAGATCTGCTAGCGAATCTCTCAGTACCGTGGCCAGAGGAATTGCCAAGGCTTGTTTGGTAACCCAAACACCATCAATCATTCCGAAATTTTCAATATCTTGAGGCATCGCTTCTGTGACTAAAATGGCGATTTCAGCTCCATTTGATGTTTGATCGTCTTTTAACTTCTGTACCCAACCTTGAGACCAACTCTTCGTATTTTTTGATTCCCAGATGATTTTGCCACAAGCCATGAGAGATTGATCCTTAACGGTCTGGATCACATCAGCACCCCTTACACCCTTTGCAACAGGCTCTATATCGTCATATCGGAATGCTCGTTCAAGAGTTTCTTCTAATCGTAATTCAGCAACTTCTCCCTGGGTCTGCATGGAGCCTTGCTCGGCTTTGCGTTTTGCTTCATCGACCGCCTTGGCCATATCAGCAATCTTCTTCTCATAGGCAGCATCTTTAAGTTGTTGCTCTTCTTGAAAGGTCTTAATCGCTTTCTGCCTGGCATTATCGACTTCAACGGCCAGTTTCTTTTCAACTTCCAACTCCAGCGCTTTCTCACGCTCTTCCAATTCGCGGGACTGTTTACGCAATTTGGCTTCAGTCTCCTGGGAACTGCTAAGCTTCTTGCTTTTCTCTTCTAATTCCTCTCTCAAGATTTTGAGTTCAGTTTCAGAATCCTTGGCAGCTTTTACTTTTGCTGCTGCCTGGACAGCTTTGAGCTTCTCTTCCAATTGTGATTCAACCATTTGATCCACATCTGCAGCCTGTTTGCGAAGTGCTTCTTCCTTTGCTTTGAACTTTTCATTTTTCTCTGCCAGAGTCTTCTCTTTTTGGCGCAAGCCACTTTCCATTTCTTTTCTCAGAGATTCTGAGATCTGATGGGTAAGGAGGTCTGTTAGAGGTATTTCATTTTCACAATGCGGACAAATAATCTTTTCAGGGTTCATAAACGGTCTGCCTATAATTAGTAATTAACATACAGCATATGTCATGATCATAAAGTCTTGGAAATGGCTTAAAGTAACAGTTTCACGGTGGGTAGGAAGCTGTAATTTTGTTGATAATTCAGAATTATTCTCACTTCGTTGACTATGTTCACATTGACTCATCAAAGGTAATTTAAATATCAATACGTCATAATATGTCTTTATAGAAAATATATTTGTCTTGGGAAATGAAATTTATGAAAGGGGCAACTTTATGATGAGTCAATTACAATCAGACCTGAAGCAAAAATCTAAATGCGTATTAGCTTTGATGTTATCTTTTAGCATTCTGACATGTTCGGATGTGGGCAATGAATCTGGGATGTTTATCGAGTTAGATCCACGACTTGATGTAGATCAGAATGGCTATTTTCATTTGGAATTGCTACGAAATACCTGGCAGACCACTCACCGTATATCTGGCTTTGTTACTATTGATGGAGAAGCTGCTGAACTTGTCAGAGTTGATTGGACCTCCTCCCACTACTGGAAGCTCAATGATACTTTGGGTCATTACATCGAATATGGGTATACAGACCAACTGGAATATGTCGCCCTGGACACTACCTTCATCACTGGTTTCGATAATTTTATTGTGCCCACGATTAACTGCTGTTCATATAGCAATGCTGATGGAGAGATCAACACTATGCTTGCTCCGGTTAGATCTATGAGTGGAGACACGATGACGGTGGGTATACAGACTAGTGATGAAGAGCCAATTGGTGAGATTTATATAGTACTCGATTAAGTGAGATAATAGAGTCTGGAGGGTATGAATTGTTGATAGAAGTTTATTTTGGGAAAGTAGGATTTATGCGAGAAGCCTGTCTTGGTTCAAAATGGTTACGTGCCAGAGAAATTTTTCCAACCATGCAAACAATCAGAGACAGTCATGAGAAGGTATACGAGGTTGAGATCGATTCAGGTGATTTCAAGGTCGAAACATTATTCTATGATCTAAATGTCAATCCTGGAAAAATTAATTCCGACAATTTTAATCCAGAAGATGACGGTGTTTGGCATCAGTCAATGTCCATAGGTGATGTGGTCCAGTTTATGGGCAAGGCATTCATGATTGATTTCAAAGGATTGAAGAGATTGGATTAATATGATGTTTCAGGCACCCATTCGTCACCCTGAGTTTTTCTAAGAATAGTTAGGTGTTCTTTTCATGCTTCGATGGTACTTCGATGAGCTCAGCATGACAGCTTCGTATGATAAGAAGTTGATGCTGGAGAGGATTTTTCAATTAATACGACACAAATTGACTTATTAGTTTATATTATTTTATCATGTCGGATTTTACACAGATAGAAAGAATTCTCAGGATTATTCAAATCCTTAGCTCTGGAACCAGGCTCACAACAGCGGCCTTGGTGAGACGCTTTGATGATCAGGTTCCCCTACGCACACTTCAAAGGGATCTCAATAAAATTGCCAGCTCAGGAATACCAGTTCGATCAAAGAAAACGACCGCCAACGAAAATGAATGGTTTTTAGATTCAAGTTTTAGATCATTTATCCCCCAGACTTTAGGTCTCAATGAATACCTGGCAGCCCACATGCTCAAAGAGAATCTGAAAGTCTTTCGAAGTACTGAGTTCTCGATTGAAATCGACTCCCTGTTGAAGAAGATTGAGCAGATTGTTCCTGAAGATGTCTTTCTGGAGACAGAGGATGTGGCACCTGAGGATCTGTACGAGAATTACACCTCGGGGTTGTTTGACTATTCAGGCTATGATGAGATTATAACTAAAATCATCAATGCAATTTTGCAAAAGCAGAAGTGTTTTGTATCCTATTTCAACGCTTACCAGGGAGAAACTAAGAACTTCTATATTGAGCCGCGACGAATTGTGTATTTCAAGGGTGGACTCTATGTCGTGGTTTATATCCGCAGGTTTGAAAAATTCAGATTGCTCGCCTTACAACGTATCAAAAAATTCAAACTATTGGATGAGGTTCATCCTGAACTTCCTCTTTTTGATCCTGAGCTGTATTGGAAGAAGAAGTTTGGATTATTCAGCGCAGATGCCCAACCAGTGAAGATCGCCTTTTCTTCAGAAGTACGCATGCATATTGAGGGTCGACATTGGCATGCCAGTCAGACCTTCTCAGAGGGTAAAAAAGGGTCTCTCATCTTGGAGCTTCAAGTCGGCCTTAGCCCCGAATTGGTGAGCTGGATATTCAGCTGGAACGAGTATGCCGAGGTTTTGGAGCCGCCGGAGCTAAAAGAGATGATGTCAGAAAAAGTATCGCTCCTTAAAAAAATCTACCTCGCGTCATAATATGACGCTATAACTCGTAACTCTCTTTCATCAATGGAGGAGGGGTTATGAAAGAGGGTTCTCAGTTCTACCTAGTCGATAGTGAGTCAGTTCTTGCTTCCCATTGGCCAGGTAACATTTTTTTCATGGGGACCACCCACAACACTCTTATCTATCAATCAAGTTCTCCGATTTCCAAAATAGTATCCTTGCCAGAAAACTTTGCGGTAGAGGATATACCTTTACACTATTCAAAACATGGACTGGGAGAATGGCTCTACTCTATCTCTGCCCCAGTTCTTTGTGTGACCAACCCATTTGAAATAGAAAGCATTGAAACAGGTTTGGAGAACTGTGGGTTGATCTTCACTCTGATTGATACTGAAGTAATGCAATTGGATCCAGAATTAAAGTTAGATGAATTAAACAAGATCGGTATGAGGGACTTTCATGCTCCACTATTCATAGAACTTCCCAGAACAAATCCAATTATTGGATGTAAAATGGTTCCATATATTGATCATAAGTGTGACCTTGTAATCCCCCAATGCTGTGACCAGGTGTGGAAATGGTGGTTGGACGGATTAACTCCCAATAACATTATTCAATGCTTCGCAAGTGTAGTTGAGCCTGAACTATATCAGAAAATGATCAGAAAATATGCATGATAATTAGTTAATCTAGCGTATGCGACAGAATATGACGTTATGCCCCTTATCTTTTAGAATAATTATAAGGAGGATCCTTGCGAGACAATCAAAAACCACATCATTTACTTACAAAAATTGGGGAATTTCTAGACACCCACGATGACATCAATCATTTGACGGGGGAGAGGAGCGCTAAAACACGCCCCAAAATGAAAAGGTGTTTTCATAAGATTACTACCGATGCATCCTTAAACGACTACAAGCTGTCTGAAAATGAAGTGCTGATCCTCGCCAGATTGTGGCATCAAATTACTTCGAATAAAAGTTCCTACTTCACTGCGATTGAGGTTATCAATGATTTACTAGGTAATGATTCTAATGCTGTAGATTATCTAGAGCTTATCATCGGTCTCCTGGAAAAACAAGTCCTCTACACCAGCAAGAAAAGAATCCTGCATGCTGTAACAATTAATGAACCGACCAAGCGGATCAAATATAGTAAGCGTTCTCTCTTGGAGGAAAATATTTCTCTTAACAATAGCTTTATCAATCGATTGCTAGATGAGCCCGAAGAAGTCAATCAAAAAGACAAAACGCCCTATGCTTCAAATAAAGAATATCTCTCAGATTGGTTTGCTTATACCAGCAAATTACAAGAGTTGCACTATTATGATTTTCAGGATGTCAAATATGATGAGGAGCTTGATGAATCAAATGCCAATGATCTCCTAAATGTAATAAACTGGAAACACCGCATCGCATCACGATTGAGTATTACTGGCGAAGTCTTCCCACTCCAGGATATAGAGGAGGAATACTCCCTGGATGAAAATGAAGTCACCATGCTGGCATATCTGGTCAAGGAGGAACTGGATGGCAGCACTGTCGATGTTGATGAACTGATCAAGCTTGTCAGCTCAGATCAGCATGAGGTCTATAGAAATAGACAATACTTGAGTATAGATGCCCCATTGGTTCAAAACGGTATTGTTGAACTCCAGGAGAATATGTTTCTCATGAGTAAGGGGAGTGATGTCAGAGCCACCCCGGATATTATGAAGCAAATTATCCTGGACACTCCAGTGGATGATGAGGAACGTTTGACGCAGATCTTGAAGGGTAATGATCTCTTCACCTTGATCGATCCCAATTATACCATGGATGATTTAATTTTGGCTCCAGAATTGAAACAGACCATCATCACATCCATTGGACGCTACCATGAGAGTGTTGATGCCGTGCTTCAAGATTGGCAATTGTACAATGGAGCT
>Ga0233448_1001923_pt1 | contig 15854 bp, 19 predicted proteins | sample SI_124_October20_2_FD_183015 | JGI IMG/M metagenome (GOLD analysis project Ga0233448, IMG submission 183015) | Seawater microbial communities from Saanich Inlet, British Columbia, Canada - SI_124_October2016_150_MG | ecosystem: Environmental > Aquatic > Marine > Inlet | place: Canada: British... | reverse complement strand
GGCCATGAATTGGCGCTACTTCCTCCCAAGCTGCCAGATTCGCAGTGGTGAACTGCCTTGTTTTGTCCATTCCATTCATGTATCGCCCCCTTTGTTTCGCGAATCAGAATAATATACGCGTCAGGACACCAGCGTCCATCGGCGCATATATCGTTATTGATGCTGGCTACTGCCTGCCGAGGGTGATGCCTGTTTCTGGCCATTAATCCGCGCTCTCACAACGACAAAACCCTCGCCGGTTTTCACCGTACGGGGGTTTTTAATTGGTAGCTTCGGGCCGACTTGAACTCCCGACACGCGGATTATGATTACAAAAGAGGCTTTATGACTTGGTCCCTAAGCAGAAGAATCTAAAGGTGGTTTCGGGTTGGCTTTCGCTCCAGTTCTTTAGTTCGAACCTATTTCGAAATTTCGACGTTCGAACCGCCCTGTTTCAAATTTTTTCTCCATATTTTCCAATGGAATACGGGCAACTGGGTCGAACCGAAGTCGAGCTCGATTTTGGAGTTTCCAAAATCGGCTTAGGTGACTGGAGTCACGTCGGTTTCGCATTCATGAGCAGACATAAATCTCTTGATGAGGGAGTGTCTGAAACTAGCCAAGACCGGACATTCTCACCCCTTAGACTGATATCACGATCCGGCATCATGAAGTGGGAGTTGGGGTTACCCCCGAACTGATTAATCAATTGCGGAAAAGTGGGCTATTGGAGCCTGGCTGACACAAGCCAATTTGATTTACTCAGACAGCTTCGCTTTTGCGGGATTTGGAATGAATTCTGTCGAGACAAAAACGCCGCCCTGCAGCCTGTCAGCCAGCGGGACGCCCAGGTTGCCTGCTTCTTGCGCCAGAATTTCTGAAGCATAGTCTTCGCTTCTGTCCTGTGGCGCATAACCCAGCCGCAGAGCATTGGCATTGTCCCACCAGGCGCGTTTGTTGTCGGACATGCCGTAGACAACTTCATATTGCAGGTCCGGCAATTCCAACCCCATAATGACAAGCTGAGCCAGGTCACGGGGGCTGATCCAAATGGCGAGACGCCGCGCATCTATTGGCCGTTCCGCCACATTGCCAATGCGGATGTTCATGACTTCAGCGCCATATTTATCGACATAAAGTTGCCCGAGAGATTCGCCAAAAACCTTGGACAAACCATAACGGCTGTCCGGTCGAGGCACATCAGTGTGATTTATTGTCTCATTGCGATCGTAAAAACCCATGGCATGATTGCTGCTGGCGAAGACGATCCGTTTCACTCCTTCCAGCCGGGCCGCTTCATAGAGGTTGTAGGCACCAATGATGTTGGCATTCAGAATGCTGTGCCAGTCGCCTTCGACGGAATACCCGCCGAGATGGATAATGCCATCAACGCCTGACAGGGACTTACGGATCAAGACCGGGTCTTCAAGATCAGCTTCAACAAAGCTCTCGCCAGGCCCACAGTCAGTAATTTCAATCCGGTCCGACAGGCACAAATGATAGCGCCCATGCAATTCCTGGCGAAGGAAAGCACCTGCGCCACCCGCTGCACCGGTCATCAGAATTCTTTTCATGATAAAAAGCCTTATCTGTATTTTTCCACCAGCGGCCGCAGCATATCGTGCTCTTCCAACGTCAGATCTGTAAGTGGAGAGCGAACAGGACCCGCATCTTCTCCCACAATTCTGAGGCCCGCCTTGACGATTGATACGGTATATCCAGGCTGGCGGTCCCGGATTTTGGCGAAAGGAAAGAAAAAGTCCTTGAGCAATTGTTCGGTGGTTGCCGTATCACCATCACACGAGGCTCTGAAAAATCGCAGAGCCATTTCCGGTAAAAAATTAAACACGGCAGAAGAATAGGTCGTCATGCCCGCCGCATTATAAGCGTCGGCAAACAATTCTGCTGTCGGCATCCCCCCGATATAGGACAGCCTGTCACCCATTTTGGTGCTGATTTCCCGGACCAGGCCAATATTCCCTGAACCATCCTTAAAGCCGATCAGGTTGGGGCAACTGTCACAAAGCCTGAGCAATGTGTCTGCGCTAATTATTGAATTGTCACGGTTGTAGATAATGACGCCAATGTTCACGGCATCACATATGGCTTTGACGTGGGCATACAAACCTTCCTGGGTAGAATTGACCAGGTATGGCGGCAGGATCAACAAACCATCAGCTCCCGCCTGCTCTGCCTCGCAGGCAATACTGACCGCCAAATGTGTTCCATAACCACAGCCGCAGATGATTGGGGTATCAAGAACCACTTCCCTGGCCGCCGAGAGAACCTCGATGATTTCGGATGGCGTGAGCGAAAAAAATTCACCTGTCCCGCCTGCAACAAACAACCCGGCCGCATCATATTGCGACAGGCGGGCGACATGGTCTTGATAGTTTTTTCTGGAGAACCTGAGGTCTTGATCAAAGTGCGTCACAGGAAAGGAAAGCAATCCCGAACCAATCCTGCTTTTGATTTCGTCAGTTTGCATGCTTACGTCATCTCCCGGAATAAGGTTTCTCATAATCAGAGAAGGACAAATCCCTAATGTCATATGATGACTAAGTCAAATTGATAATATCTCTTGTGATATATCTGAGCAAAACCTCCCCGATCGACCGGCCAATCAACGACTGCTGTAAATCAACCGTGTATAGCGATCCTGACTACCCTTGAGATGCTCGCGCATGGCCTCACCAGCAGCGACTGAATCGCGCTGACTGATGGCTTCCATAATGGCCCGATGCTCACCATGAAGACGCTGGTCCCGGCGTTCGGCATCCGCAACACTTTCGTAGGCCCGCTCGATTTGCGAGCGAGGCATGGCCCGAAGACCAAGATATTCAAGGAACTCGACAAAACGTGGATTATTCGTCGCTTCGGCGATGGCAATGTGATATGCGAAATCGCTTGCGGCTGCAATTCTGCCACCTTCAACTGCCTCCAGTGTGTCCTGAAAGCAATCCCTGATCCGCGCGTCTTGCCCCGGAGATCTGCGCTGAGCTGCGATCATAGCTGCTTCGATTTCAACTGCGGCTCGTAATTCCAGTGTTTCCACGACCGAAGAAGCCCTTCCCGGGTCTTCATCCAAAAACCTGAAATCGTCTGATTTTTCCGGGGGTACAAGAACAAATACACCGACACCATGGCGCGACTCCATCAGACCATCTGCCCGAAGTGCGGCAATTGCTTCGCGGACAACGGTCCGGCTAACACCATAGGCCTCAACAAGTTTTTGTTCAGTCGGCAACTTGTCGCCGGGTTTGAGCTTGCTGCTGGTAATTTGCACCCGCATATCACTGATCAGGGACTCTGTCAGATTGAGTTGCCGCTTTGTGTTGGTTTTTTTCACCACTTTACATTTGCCCTGCGGAATTAACTGTGAGCGACATCGTTTATTCTCGAAAACCTGCGTTCAGTTATTTGTTGACTCGTCCAATTGGTCATCATATGACTAAGATACCATATAAGAAATAGCAACAGAATTCTCAGGGAGATTGTTATGAAATTACTTAAGGTTGCTGCCTGTGCAGCGGCACTTTCGCTAGCCATGACCGGCCTGGCTAGTGCCAAGAATTACACACTTAAAGTCCAGACACATCTGAGTGCGGAATCATTGAATGGCAAAAACGCCGCTATTTTTGCTAAAGATGTTGAAGCTATGTCCGGTGGTCGTTTGAAGCTGGAAATGTTTTATTCGGGATCAGTGGTAAAATCGACCGAAACATTTGATGCCGCTTCAAATGGTATTCTGGATGGCGATATGACCGGCGCTGCGTATCAGACCGGCAAAAACCCGGCCTTCCAGTTCCTCGGCGATATCATGGGTGGCTATAACACACCTTGGGAACAATATTCATGGCTGTATTATGGCGGTGGTTTGGAAGCCGCCCAGCCCCTCTACCACAAATATAACATGCATCTGATCGGCTGGTGGGTTGGTGGACAGGAATCCATGAACTCGTCGAAGCCTCTCCGGGGGCCGGCTGATCTGAAGGACTGGAAATTCCGCTCACCTCCTGGCATGGAAACTGAAATCTTCGCTGAAATGGGCGCCTCACCCATCGTGATGGATTTTGGTGAAATCTTCACGGCCCTCGAAACAAAAATCATTGATGGTGCTGATGCCTCAAACGTATCCACCAACAAATCACTGGGCCTTTATGATCTGGTAAAATACACAACCTATCCTGGTTTTCACTCCATGCCGTCGGATCATCTGGCACTCAACAAGGAAGTTTACGACGGCTTGCCCGCTGATTTGAAAGCCATCCTGAATGTGGCCATGCAGAAGCTTTCCTTCCAGCACACCATGAGCCAACAAGTGGATATGAGTGAAGTTGCGGCTACCATCCAGAAAGAAGGCGTGACACTGCACGACTGGTCTGCAGAAGACCGGGCTTCCTTCCGTGCCGCTGCTCAGAAGAAATGGCAGCAATGGGCAGATAAAACGCCAGAAGCACGTATGCTTGTGGACAGCCACATTGCTTACATGAAGCGTCTCGGCCTGATCAAATAATATTAGGTGATGAAAAAGGGCGGGTAGTCCCCGACTACTCGCCACTTTTTTAATTGATTGCAGTCTATTTATTCTATGGTTGCTGTGTGACTGTTCTTCTTTCCGCCTTTATGTGAGGCCAACATGCCAGAACTTGAAACCTCGACCATCATCTGGATATCCTGCTTATCAGTGGGGGCCATCGCTTGGATGATTTTTATCTCGCCACGTTTGGTACCGATGCTGGCCATGACCATCCACCAGACTGCCGATGATGAAATCAGAAAAATTTCCATTGTTGACCGGATAACGCTGTATATGGCGTCGATGCTCATGTTCATCGTATCACTCATCATGGCCTTCATGTTTTACGAAGTGGTGATGCGTTACTTTTTCAAAGCACCTACACTTTGGGTGGAAGAGATTTCGCGTTGGCTGGGCGGAGTTATCTTTTTGCTGTCCGGTTTGTACGCCATGCAACAGCGTAGCCACATACGGGTTGTTCTGGTCTACGACATGGTATCCCGACCTGTGCAACGTATTTTTGATTTGATATCCGCAGCTTGTATCGTGATTTTTTGTTATGCAGCTGCAACCGGATATTACAAGAACGCCATGATGAAGCTGACGACGTGGGAGCTGTATGGTTCGGCTTGGAACCCACCGATCCCGGCGACCATGAAACCACTTATCGTCATCGCCTGTACCTGGATGGCGGTACAGACAATCAACAATCTGATCGCGGACTGGTCGAAACCCAAAGAGGTTTATGTCCCGATCGACGACGTGTAAGGGGATCGTTCTGTGGGTGTCGCTGAAATTTCGCTGCTGTTGCTGATTGGTATTATCGTCCTGTTGGCACTGGGTGTGCCGCTGGGTCTGGCATCGGGCTTCCTGGGGGCAGCCATTGCTTACTGGAAGTTTGGTGAACGAGGGTTCTTCATCCTTGGTCAACGCATGTATGACATCACCATTGAGCACGCCTTGCTGGCCGTTCCCCTGTTTATTTTTATGGCCATGTTGCTGGAGCGCAGTGATATCGCCAAGGACATGTACAGCTCACTGAATATCTGGCTGAGCAAAACCCGGGGCGGGATCGCCATTGTCACGTCTATTATGGCGATCATCATGGCGGCCATGTCCGGCATTATCGGTGGCGAGATTGTTCTGTTGGGCCTGATTGCCCTGCCGCAAATGTTGCGCCTTGGTTATGACCAGAACCTCGCTGTTGGCACGATTTGCGCTTCCGGCTCGTTGGGTACAATGATCCCGCCCTCGATCGTCCTTATTATCTACGGCGTTGTCACCGAAACATCGATTCACGCCCTGTTCAAGGCGGCCATTGTGCCAGGACTGATGCTGGGCGGTATATACATCGCTTACATCATGGTTCGTACACGCATGAACCCTTCTCTGGCCCCCCTGCCCGAGCTTGAGGTGGAAGTCACGCTGAAGGACAAGCTTATCGCCCTGAAGGGCGTGCTGCCCCCGGTCATGCTGGTTTTTGCGATTTTGGGTTCCATTTACGGCGGCATCACCGGGATTACCGAAGCTGCCGCCATTGGTTGTATCGGAACCTTGCTCATTATCAAGATGCGCGGTGAGTTTTCCTTTGGATTATTTCTGGAAGCCCTGCAGCGGACCATGCGATCCACCGGCACGATTATCTGGGTGACGTTTGGCGCAACGGCCCTGGCCGGTGCCTATTCGCTGATCGGTGGCCCCACATTTGTCGCCAACTCCATTGTTGGTTTTGACCTGCCGCCCATGGGTGTCATCCTGATGATGATGGCTGTCTTTCTATTTTTGGGTGCTGTCATGGACTGGGTCGGAATCGTGCTTCTGGCGATGCCAGTGTTTCTGCCAATTGTCGCCAAATTCAGCACCGAAGACATGGGGCTTCTTGGTGGACTGGAATCCAAACATATGGCGGTCTGGTTCGGCATTTTATTCTGCGTCAATATGCAGGTCAGTTTCCTCAGCCCACCCTTTGGTGGAGCCGCCTTCTATCTGAAGTCAGTTGCCCCGCCGCACATCAAGCTGACGGATATTTTCAAAGGCTTTTTGCCCTTCATTGTTATGCAGTTGATTGTTCTTGCGGTCATGTTGATGTTCCCTGAAATCACTTCCGTATTCCTCGACTGATTGGAAAGTCTGAGCGATGGCATGGGATCTCGACCAGTATGATCAAAATGGAATCGCCATGCCAATCAGGGTCCTGCCTGAAACCGAGGCTGAGGCGATCGGGGAACGGGTGCTGGCGGTCCGCAAATCGGGTGATGATAAGACGGCGCAGGTCCTGAACACCAGTCCGCATTATCTCTTTCCCTGGCTCTATGATCTGGCAACCCATGCAAAAGTTCTGGATGCCGTCGAAAAGGTTCTGGGCCCAGACCTGCTGATCTGGTCTTCGCAGTTTTTCACCAAGGACCCGGGCGACGGCGGCTATGTCAGCTGGCATCAGGATTCGACCTACTGGGGTCTTGAACCCAATACCATTACCACTGCATGGATTGCGTTGACCCCGTCGACGCCGACAAGTGGCTGCATGCAAGTTGCTCCCGGCTCCCATAATCTTGATCAGTTGCCGCACAAGGATACCTTTAACGAAGGAAACCTTCTCTCCAGAGGACAGGAAATTCAGGTCGATGTTGAGAGAATGGAAACGATTGATGTTGTTCTGAGTCCTGGTGAAATGAGCCTGCACCACGTTCAACTGGTTCATGGATCGGAACCAAATGTATCCAGCCGCCCGCGCATGGGATTTGTAGTGCGCTATATCCCGACAAGTGTGCGCCAACTTGGTGGGCGCACGCGGGCCATGCTGGTGCGGGGCGAAGATGCCTTCAACCACTTTGAATTGACGTCCCCGCCGACAGGTGAACGAACCGAAGAAGGCTGGTATGCAGTGAGGGATTCAACGGCACGATTGTCAGCTATCGTCATGGCCTCTGCCGACCAGGAAAGCCGACACGAAAGCCACAAGGTGTCGTCAGTGTTCACCGACAAAAAGCATGGCCAGAGATAATGGTTCAACAAGAACGAGTTCGTCTCGCGCTATTGGGGGCCGGACCTATTGGCTTGCGCCATCTAGAGATACTAGACTCCGAAGTGGTTTGCGAAACGGTCGCCGTTGTCGATCCTTCGCCTGCAGGAGCAAAAGTCGCGTCGAAATATGACGTCGCATATTATCCCGACCTGTCCGCAATGTTGGATGAAATTCGGCCTGATGGTGTAATCAACGCCACACCTAATAAACTTCATGTACCCCTTTCCCTTACCTGCCTTGATCGCGGCATCCCGGTTCTAGTTGAAAAACCAGTGTCAGATTCGTTGAAAGATGCGCTGGACTTGGCTAACGCGTCGGAAAGACATGGTGTTCCGGTTCTCGTCGGCCATCATCGGCGTTTCAATCCGATCGTACGAAAGGCAAGGGAGATTGTCAGTAGTGGTGAATTGGGTCATTTGACAGCGATCTCAGCGACATGGCTGGCCCACAAACCTGAGGACTATTTTGACGTCTCCTGGCGAAGTGAATCTGGTGGTGGTCCGGTGATGATAAACTTGATCCACGACATCGACAGCTTGCGTTTTATTGCTGGTGACATAGAGGCTGTGCAAGCCATGACGTCCAATGCCCGTCGAGGTTTTCAGATTGAGGACACTGCCGCAATTCTTTTTCGTTTCAAGGGCGGTGCACTTGCTACGATAATGCTTTCTGACACCGTCGCCTCACCGTGGAGTTGGGAGCTAACCTCCGGCGAACGAACCTCCTACACATATCCAAACACTGGTCAGGACTGCTATTTGTTCGCAGGCACAAAAGGTTCTCTCGGTGTGCCAACCATGACGAAATGGCGTCACGACGGCGCGCGAAGCTGGCAAGTAGCTATGTCACACGACCAGGTCATTGTAGAAGCAGAGGATCCGCTGCAACTGCAAGCCCGTCACTTCGCGCATGTCATATGCGGGCAAGAAGAACCCATTACGACGGCGCGCGACGCGGCAAAAACACTTGAGGTCGTGGTTGCCATCCATGATTCAGCGTTGAGTTCAAGTCAAATAGTTTTACCTTGAGAGTTTCCCAGGAAAAGTCAGGTAGTATGAGCGCCCACCCCGGCATTAGACCTAAACAGTCAGGGTAATGAATGTTTGTAGTCGCTTGTTGATTCAAAGCCTGCTGTGCCTAGTTCGTGTCACAAATCACCATCGGTTGAATGGTTGATCCATCTTGTTGCTTGGGCTGTTTATTTTTGATTGTCCGAATTGGGTCAATCTCGGACATATTATCGACAGTATTGCGTATTCCGCTTATACCCCATAAGCAGTCATTTCATTTCAACTTAGGAAAAGGCCACCCGAGGCATATCCCCGAGCGGCCCTTTCCCTACTCCACCGCCTGCAACGCAGACAGGATTTTGTCTGAAGCACAGTTCGCGGCATCCTGAAGTGTTTGCGAAGACAGATGAGCGTAACGCTGCGTCACCTTCGCATCCGAATGACCTAGGCACTCCTGGACCGTGTAAAGCGACTGCCCGGCATTGACCAACATGCTCGCGAACGTATGCCGCAGGTCGTGCATCCGAAGCCACGGCAAACCAGCTTTCTTTCTCAAGCGGATCCATGTGTGGCGGACATGGGTGTAACGCAGTCCCGTTTCTTCGTTGGTGAACACGAATGGGTAGCGCCCTTCCGTTCCAATCTCATCCAGAGCCCTCAGAGCGGCATCCGTCAGCGGCACCGCTCTGGACTTTTTGCTTTTGGAGTTCGACGCCGCGACACGCCAAACCCTGTTCTCACGGTCAATTAGCCGCCACTCGGCTGTCAGGGCTTCATTCAAACGGCATCCCGTCGCCAATAGAAATTGGGCAATAAGGCAGACAGGTCGATTGGGGTCCGTCTGAAGGACCTGCATCAGGCGACGCAGTTGTTCATCATCCAGGAAGTGCTGTACCTTGTTGTCTTCACGGAACAGCTGGATCTTGGCTGCCGGGTTCTTTTCCAGCAGGTCCCATTCGACCGACAGATTGAGCAGGCGACTGATGAGCTTCGATACATGATCGGCACTGGCAGCGGACAATCCGTTATTCTTATGGAATGCTGCTAAGCTAAGGACTTGCTGACGGGTAATTTCGTTCAGGCGGGAGCGCCCTAATGTGGGCTGGATCTGCAAACGGTAGATCTGTTCATCGCGCTTGATGGACCGCTTCCGGGGCGCGGCGTAGGGCAAATAGTTTTCCGTCCAGAAATCATCAAGAAGCAAGCTTCCTTTGTCGCTTTTAGCTTCGCTGTTGGAGACATGACCATTCGCAAGAAGATCTGCCTTAAAGATCTTTGCAGCCTTCCGGGCCTTGGCCAGAGTAATCTCGGTCGTGCGCCCTAGCTTCTTGTGGGCGGTCTTACCAAGGCTATTTTTATAACGCAGAAAATAGGTCCGGATATCGCTCCCGGCACGGACCAACAGGTACAAACCCGGTAAGTCGGCGTCGCAACATTCCATTCGTTTCTTGCCATCCGGGCAGACGAGTTGAGAGACTAAAGGTTCGGTCAGTTTGGTAATCATTTTGGTTTTCCTTTGAGAGAAAGTTGGAACTTGAACAATGAGGTCAGATCGGGGGCCGCGTTCCGGCAGCCCTCAGGAACAGCTGGCCCGAGGTGTCCCAGAGTGAGCCGTGGGCAGCGGTTTCAGGTCGCCGATGGGGTCAAGAATCCGACGCTAAAAACAACGCCGTGTGGGGACGACAAACCTCGATTGGTTGCGAGGTGGAGGGAGGGGAGGCTGACCACTGGAAATCCCAAAGGCCATCGCACGGCAAGTGCGATGTTTTGAAATCTTCAGAGGTCCCCACCCCTCCCCCACCCAAGGGACAACACCTTGGACCAGTTGAGGAAACGCGCCTGCATGCCGACAGAGCAAGTGGGGCCGCTTACACTCGAGTCACGTCCTCTTGTTTCATCAGCGGCACGCGCCACTTGTCATAACCCTGGATGCGTTTGGGCTTTCCCAGAAGTTCCCGTAAAACCTCTCCACAATCACGTGCCTGAGGGTTGCCAGGCTCCTTGATGCCGAGCGCCACCAACAGCTCCCGCGCTCCGAACGCGGGCAGGTCATCTGCGCCGACACGATTCACATCTATCGCGCTCCGAACAAGTTCCTGAGTGGGGTTAGTCGCCAAATGGAAGGAATTCTGCTCATTTAACAATGCTTCCTCTTCGGGTGTGAGCCACCACTGCTCCCCTTTAGCAAACTCCACATGGAGTTGGGCAAACACCTGTTGCATATCGACCTTGTGCTCGTAGTCAATTGCGACTACGGGCAGCGTCCAGAAACGCGAGTTACCCGTCGGGTCCACCAAAAAATATGGCGAATTGACGCTACCGCCATAGACAGTTCGACGTGGAAAAACGCTGTCAGTTCGGTCATAGGGCTTACGGACTTGATCGCAATCCTTCGTGATGAAAGCCTTCAACCCTGCAATGTCCTTCTTGAAAGTACTATCCAGCTCTCCGAGTTCGACAATCCAGTGTTGGATGGACGTCAGCACATCATCCTTGTTGGCGATATCGAGGTGCTGTCCAAGCAATACGACCGGGGTATTCGAATGCATTTCGCTTGCCAGTCGCGCAAACCATTGCGTCTTGCCGAGACCTTGCTTCCCCTGCAACGTGAGCAGACCACGGGCCCGAAACCCCTCTGTCATACAGGCCGCCGCCACCGCACTGAGTAGCCAGCGTCTCATGATCGCTTCCTTCAACGCAGTTGGAAAATCCGCGTCGGTTGTGAGCGTATCGTAAATCTGGGGAAGCCTGTCAACTCTGTCCCAGGGTCTGCTCTCTATCCAGATCGCAACAGAATTGAACGGATTTGCAGAACAGACGGTCTCAGCAAACCGCAGAACATCGGACGATCGCATTCCATTCAAATTTGCCAAACTCTTGATGTAGCTGAAAATAGCATTGTCACTGTTGTCTGCCAGCACAGACAGGTTCTCGACCAAGAACTCCGGCTTCTTCTTGATGAGATTGTATCTCGCGGTAATGCCATAATTTCTGAACAGGTGACTTATATTGGCGAGCGTAACCTCAGGGCTTGAATAGGTTCCCTCAGGCGGATTGGGGAATAGTTCAGATGATAGCTTCGCTAACTTCCCATCCAGCCTCTTTGAACTCGAAATTCGCGGACTTGGGCTCTTTTTTGCGGCGGATATTTCTATGTTCTTGTTCATAGCTGCGTCACTCATGAATGACGGGCAAACTATTGTGCTCTCTAGTCGCTCTTTCTGCGGTGCTGCTGAGCATCAGCCAATAGGGGCTCCGCGTTTTCTTCGGATCTCGGTCGATCCTGAATACCAGAATTCCCTCATGACACAACGCAGCCAGCAAGAATGAAGATGTGTTGTTGCATTTCTTTCTGAATATTTCTTCAAACGTACCAGACCAAATCCGTTCGTCAGTTTTCTTCAGTTTTTTCTTCAGCTCCGAAAGGGAGAACCACTGGGAATTACAAGCTCCTCCTCCGCTGCTCTTGAGAACGCGAATATAGAAACCGCCATCGTCCGACATTCCGATCTCATAAGTGATCATGCTTTGGCAACTGAAGCTTGGGCATTTGAACTGCATGATGGCAGTTATCGTTTTCCTTGACATATCAATAATCCATTTCCGTCGACACCTTGTGCTGAACGGCAATGCCAAACGAAAGTTTGACGTTGGCTGATTTCTCAACCGTGCCATCCTCCGATAGTCGGTAAAGCTTGCCGAGAGCGCGTTCAGGGTCGCGAACAACCGTGATGATGTCGTGTGTGTTTTGAGTTGCCTGCTCCTGATCGTTTTCAAGGACAGGCATAGCTTTTTCCTTCGCGGAAGAAACCTGAGGTGGTTTTGTATAAATAGAGGGTGTGCGTTTAGACATACCTATAGCTCCATTCAAAATGAAAGCTACTGGCACCCAATGATCACATACGTATCATCGAACATTTCGCACTTGCGTTTATGTTCAGCTTCGTCTGGGCCATTTTCGAGCCGCGCTCGATTGAGCTGAAACCTCATCGTCGTAGCAACAGACGACTTGGCACCCAGTTCGGAACAATAACCCAATATCGATTCTCGGTCAAGAGGCATTTTCATCTAACCTGCTGTTTTTACAATGTTTTTTTACCTTGCTAACGCGCTTCCAGTAGGCAAACTTTTCTTGATCTATCGAAAGTGCCGTTAAATAGGATCCGGGTGTATTTAGCTGATTGGAGTGCCTTAAACCGTATAGGGACGGATCACATACTCCTGGTTTGCCAAATTTGATCGAAGCATCACTCCATCTCCGGTGACGCGGAGGCGAAACAATGCTGACAATCCGAATCCCGAAACGTAGTCACTCGCCCGAGCCCGACGGAGACGATGCCATCTGCCGCGCCATGCTCTTCTCTGCCGACGATCGGGGACCCCCGCCAAAAACCCCATTTTCGCCATGCCTCAAAGTTGTAAGCGAGCCGAGGTGGGATTTATGGTGTTTCTGGCGGGCGGGTAATCAGGCAACAAAAAAGAGACCTTGGGGTCTGGCGTCACCAGAGACCTAGCCGCTCCTCCGCCAAGGTCCATGGCTTGGGCCTGAGGTGGCTAGCTATGTGATCGATAAGATACTCGTCATCCAGATCAACATCTAACGCGGCTTCTATGACGTTCATTATGTTGTGTGAAGAAGTCATGATTCATTTCCTTTTCGTTTTGGTGGTTATGTACAAAATGGCAAGCGATACAAAGAGAAGCGAGAACAGAACTGGCCGGGTGGAGATCAGGACGAAGACACCAATCACTCCAAAGGCGCGGGTCCGTTCAAACAGGAGGAAAAGCACCGTCGCGATGACGGCGGCGTAGGTAATTGAAGCCACGAAAATTTCCTCCAGGTTCGGGTCGGTATTGGGTCGGCATTGAATTGCCGTGTGGCACAGGCACAAAAAAAGCCCTGAAAACCAGGGCGTTCTGAGTGAGCTTCCGGCCCACACGCGGAGAGAAGAGCCAACGCTAATTTTACTGTGCGGCAGCCACTTTCTTTATCGCTGACTTGCGTGGTTTCTTGAGACGAGATCGAAGTTTCTTTTCAGCTGCTTCCAGGTCGTCACATACGAAGGCAAGTCGTTTTTCGGTGTCGGGACGGATCAGCTCTTCCGCCCGCAACACCGCTGCAAGGAATGACGCCGTATTGACCGACTTACCGGTAAACGGTCCATGTAGCGCATAGGACGTGAACGGCTGCATGGCCTTCTGGAGTTGTTCCTTGATGGCTGCCATAGGCACCGGCTTGGTCCAGTGGAAACCGCCACCGCTGCTTTTGATTAAGCGTATCCATAAGGATTTATCTTTTTCGATGCCGATTTCATAGCTGATGGTGCCGTTGCCCGAGAGGTTCGGGCAGGTTGCTTTCTTGAGAATCTTCATAATCCTGTCCTTTCGTTGTTATCAAATAAGATACCGGAATGACCGCGACTGACGCGTTCACCAGGGAAAAAAGGGCCCCTGAAGGAGCCCGTTGAAAAACGTGTTTATTGCTGCGTGGGTCAGGACGTGAATGCCCAATAGATCAAATAACCAAGGAGCCAGAACCAAAGAACGTTCACGGCAACGATCAGAACAACCCCGAGGATATTCATCAAAAACACCCAGATATACAGCCGTGCGTATCTCGCCAATCGATAAAGAGGGTCTTGGAGCCATCCTGTCTTTTCACTCCTGGCAAGGCGCTCTATCTGTCTTACCTCAAGCTCCAGTTCCAATAGCTCTATCCTTGTGGCCACATCCATTGGCTTGATGATCTGAAGCCATTCAGGGATCAGCCAGAACATGGGCTCATGTGCTTTGGCTTCTTGCTGTAGTTTCCTATCGAAGTCGCTTTTGTGTTTACGATGATTGGACATGTGTCCCCTTTCATTCATGGGATAAGTTTTCTTTCAACGATGTACGCAGGGTCTCTGGCAGCCAGTCCGCATCCGGGATCACGAAGTCGATGGCGAAGGTGTTGTTGGTCAGTACGACGGCGTGGTAGAAGCCGCCCTCCAGCGTCACCCCTTCCCAAGGCACATCGGCCAGAGGGCAAGGTAGTTCCGGCAGGATTGCTTCTCGGTAGACATCAAGGGCTTCGATCAGCACCGCATAGCCGTGGAGCTCGGGGTCATGGACCGGTGGCTTTGCATGGATACTGATCAGGCGCTCCAGTATGTTCTCAAGCAGAAACCGTGCCCGGTTTCCCGGCGGCAACTGGCTCAGGTCTTCTGGGTTTTTGAAAATGAACATAGTACCTCCAGGTTTCAGGCACAAAAAAAGCCCCCGTAAAGGGAGCGCATCATGCCAGTGGTGTTGATGGGATCAGCTGTATTCTCGACACAAAGACAGCAGGTCTGGATCGATGCTGGGATCGTCAGGAACAAACACCGCAACGAAGAAGTCACCGGCCAAGATGAAGGCAATTTCGTAACAGGCTTCTACTGTGTGATGCTCCAGCCACTCGAAGGAGGGCTCAAAGTCGGGATCGCCGTAAACGATGCTGTCGAAGGGGCTGGTGATGAGATTGCAGTGGGCCCGCTCCTCAAGTTCGCCTACGGCATCACCGGGTTCGACAACAATAAATTTGCCGAGATCGGGAAGAGCCTCTTCTGCTGACAATCGAAGCTCTGATATTCGTTGTGATACGATATGGCTGATCCCGGCATGTGGCAGGCTAGGAACGTCGCAGGGGTCTCGGACGATATACATAGGCATTACTCCTTTCGATTGGGCATAAAAATAGCCCCCGGGTGGGAGCTTGTTGAATGGGAATGCTTTTTGTCTGGGGCTTCTGCGTTGCCCCTACTCTTCGGCCTTAATAGCGGCCAGCATCTTCTCTGATGCGCTGGTCTAACCGGAACAGGCCGAACATATAAACGGGGACAATGAGGGGAGCAGGTCAAACACCCAAAAAGTCTACTTCGGCTGGTGGGAGATTAATGTCTTTCTCAACAAAAATTGTCGGCGTTTACTATCTCCAGGCAATCAAGGTAGAAGTTTGTCTAGTCGGGCTCAGGCGAGGACGAATACCGCTGAATCACCTTAACTGCAGTAAGCTTGCGCCGGTCTACAATAAATTCTTTTTCTTCCACGAAATCGTCTATCAATAGGGATGGGGCGCAAATAATCGCCTTGGTCGACGCTAGTGTTTCCACGACAACAGATCCTCCCTTTGTCATTGCGCGCCACTTCTCCGCGTAGACCTTGGCAGTGCTTTCTTCACTTGTCTGGTCTTCCCCCGAAAAAGTGGTCCACCTTTATAGTTAGTTGAAGGAGGATCAGAAATGGCTATCAAGCGAAACAAACCAGAAGAGATTGTGATGATGCTGCGGCAGGTTGAAGTGCT
>Ga0233448_1001904_pt1 | contig 16023 bp, 19 predicted proteins | sample SI_124_October20_2_FD_183015 | JGI IMG/M metagenome (GOLD analysis project Ga0233448, IMG submission 183015) | Seawater microbial communities from Saanich Inlet, British Columbia, Canada - SI_124_October2016_150_MG | ecosystem: Environmental > Aquatic > Marine > Inlet | place: Canada: British... | reverse complement strand
AAGAAGGTAAGTATGTTGTTCGTATCTGGAGAAAGGATAAGAAGGGTTGGGAGATGATAGATGAGATCTTCCCTTCACGTAAAGGATCAACCTTAAACGATATACCTTTTATTGGAATCAGTGGAGAAGGGTTTAACCTTGATCCAACTATTCCACCACTATTGGCTTTAGCAGATATCGGCTTATCGATGTATCGTACTTCAGCAGACTTAGAGCATGGAAGGCATTTCACAGCATTGCCTACACCTTATGTAACAGGTATCGACGCTGATAGCGAATTAAAAATCGGCTCAGGCTCAGCATGGATCTTACCGGACTCATCATCTAAAGCAGGCTATTTGGAGTTTAGCGGACAAGGACTTCAGGCTTTAGAGAAAGCTATGGAAGAGAAACGTTCAATGATGGCATCACTTGGTGCTCAGCTATTACAATCACCTAAGGCAGGTGTTGAAGCAGCAGACTCGGTAAGATTGAGACAGAATGCAGAGGCTTCAACCTTAATTGGTACAGTTAAGGCCGTTGAACGTGCAATCACTCAAGCATTAATCCTTATGTCCGAATGGGAAGGTATCTCAGGCGATATCTCTATTAAGTTAAATACAGACTTCGTTGATACTAAGATCCAAGCACAGGATATGGTATCACTAATGGGGGCTTGGCAATCAGGTGCAATCAGTCATGATACATTCCTATTCAATATGAAACGAGGTGAGATATTACCTCCAGATACATCAGTTGAAGATGAGAAAGAGTTAATTGATGCACAAGGTGAAATGGACTTAGGTGCTGGGATTGATCTAGATGGCTAAAACCGTCAATGAGATAATCAAAGATGAGATCATTGGCCATTCGGTTAATCTGAATCGTTTAGAGCTTCAAATGAAAAAGGATGTTCTCAAGGAATTAAAAGCCCTTGAGAAAGATCTTATCAAGCAACTAGAGAAGAGTAATATCCTAAACGGTAAGCCTATGACTAAGTTTAGGCAGAAGCGTTTAGCAACTCTACTCAAACAAATACAGGAAACAGTTAAGACTGCTTATAAAAGCGTCAATAACACATTAACTGGTGATTTGTCTAAGGTTGCAGGTATTGCTGAAGCTCAAACCATCGATGCTGTTAATAAATCAGTTAAGATCGAACTATTAAGCACTGGACTGAGTAAACAAGCATTGAAGTCAATAGTATCTAACTCATTAATTGAAGGTGCACCAAGTAAAGACTGGTGGTCTCGACGTAGCATAGCATTCAAAGATCGCTTCTCAGATACAGTCAGACAAGGTATGTTAGCAGGAGAGACTACTCCGAATATTGTTAGAGCTTTGAGAGGTACTAAAGCACTGAGATATAAGGATAGTGTTTTAAATGGCAATTATAGAAGCGCTGAAGCCCTAGTCAGGACATCAATCCAGTCAGTAGCAAATCAAGCACGTATAGATACGTATAAGGACAATGACGACATCATTAAGGGTATCGAATGGAGTGCAACGTTCGACAATCGAACATCAGACACATGCATGTTCCTAGACGGACTACAATGGGATTTAAACTATAATCCTCTTGGACATGGCACATCCTTCCCTGGAGCTACAGCACATTGGAACTGTAGATCGACAACAATTGGTATTACTAAGTCTTGGAAAGAATTAGGCGCTAAAGGTAAGTTTAAAGAGATACCTGAGTCGAGTAGGGCTACTATGGATGGTCAGGTCTCAGGTAAAAAGAACTACGAAGCCTGGTTAAAGGATAAACCGGAAGCATTCCAAAAGGAAGTATTAGGCAAAGGTAAATATAAACTTTGGCAGAAAGGTAAATTGGGATTCAAAGATATGGTGAGTGGAAGTGGCAATCCGTTAACACTTAACCAAATAGAAACTAAATTAAAAATAAAATAAAATGTATTTAATGTAAAATGAATTTGTCAGAGACAATTTAATAATTATTCGGAGAATAAAATGAGTGACCCAGCAGTAGAACCAAAAACATATTCAGAAGAGGAATATGGAGATCTTAAAACAAAGTTAGATGAGTTCAGATCTAATAATGTAACCCTTTTAAAGAAACAAGAAGACCTAGAATCTAAATTCAATGGAATTGATGTTGATGCTTATAATGATATGCTTAAAACATCTCAAGCATTAAAAGATAAAAAGCTAATTGATGAAGGTAAGATCGATGAGTTATTAGAAGAACGTACCAAAGCAATGAGAAATGAGCACAACTTAGCTCTTGAAGGTATGAATAAAACTCAATCAGCATTAAACGGGAAACTGGAAACACTACTTATCGACAATGCAGTAAGAGACTCAGCAGCTAAAGCAGGTGTTGTAGATACTGCTCTTGACGATGTTGTGTTACGTTCACAAATAGTATTCTCAGTTAAGGATGGTAAAGCTGTTCCTCATGATCGAGAAGGTAATGTTGTATTTGGTGATGGTACTAGCGATCCAATGAGTGTTAATGAATGGGTCAAGGGTTTAACCGAATCAGCACCTCATTTATTCAATCCCTCTACTGGCGGTGGTTCTCAACACGGATCAACCTTCAATGGCAATACAAATACGGTATCAAGAACAGTATTTGATAAAATGTCACAGCAACAACGAAGCAAGTTTGCCATTGATGGTGGTAAAGTTGTAGACAAATAGTTCCTAGATAAAAACTCTCTCCTCAAGTTAGATTTTTTGGCTCTTCTTAATTGAAGAGTTTTTTTTGTTAATTAATTAGAAACATTTTCATTTTTATGATATATTAGTACTCAAGCAACAGTGTTGCCTAATTTTCTACTGTGTAGAGCATAACAATTAGGGGGCATTTGACTCTCTAATAAATTTCAATTTAAAAAGGAGTCAATAAAATGGCAAATACTTTAACAAACTTAGCAGGCGATATTTATAAAGCTGCTGATACTGTTGGCCGTGAACTAGTTGGTTTTATCCCATCAGTAACGATCAACGCAGGTTCTGAGAGAGCCGCAAAAGGCGACACAATCCGTTCATTCATCACAGCATCTGCTACGGCGAATAACATTACTGAGTCAATGACAATCCCACAAGGTGATGATCAAACTATCACTAGTTCTACAATGACGTTGTCAAACGCTAAAGCGGTTCAAATTCCAATGACTGGTGAAGATATTAAACATCTTAACAATGGTTCTGGTTATGAAACTGTTTATGGTGATCAAATTGCTCAAGCAATGCGTACACTAACCAACTCAATTGAATCAGATCTAGCTACTGCGGCTTACCAAGGTGCTTCACGTGCTGTTGGTACTGCAGGTACTACCCCGTTTGCTTCAAACTTTAATACTATTGCTCAGGCAAGACAAATTATCGTTGATAACGGTGGTGCTACTAACGACGGTCGTATGTCTTTAGTAATGAACACATTGGCTGGTACTAACTTACGTAACCTTTCATCTTTACAGAGCGTAAATCAAGCAGGTTCAGATGCTATGTTGCGTCAAGGTACTTTGTTAGATCTACAAGGTGTTATGATTAAAGAATCAGCTCAAGTTGTTTCTCATACTACTGTTGGTTCTGATGACCACGTTGTTAATGGTGCTGTGGCAGTTGGTGATACTGCTATCGCTGTAGATGGTACTCAGACTACTGATTGTTCCGCAGGTGATGTTGTTTCATTTAGTGGTTCTTCTGACAACTACGTTGTTGCTAATCAAAGCACTACTGCTTCACTTGTATTAAACTCAAATGGTGCTAGATCAATCATTGCTAACGATGAAACTATTGCTACAGGCGCAAGTTACGCGGCTAACGTAATGTTTAATCAAAACGCTATTGAGTTAGGTATGAGAGCTCCAGCAGTTCCAAATGGTGGCGACTCAGCAGATGATGCTATGTTGATCCAAGATCCGCACTCAGGTTTGATCTTCGAAATTCGTGTTTACAAAGGTTACCGTAAGCAAATGATCGAAGTTGCAGCAACATGGGGTACTAAAGCTTGGAAGAGCGACAACATTGCAATCTTAATGGGTTAATTAAGATTAGATTAAATGGGGGAAGGGTAATGACTTCCCCACCTAATTCAAAAGGAGAATAAAATGCAAACAGAAAAAATTAAAAAGACCGTCAAAAAGGTCATTAAAAAAGCAACTCCGAAAAAAGTCGAGTTTGTTGAAATGGTGAGACAATCAGATGGCTTAGTTGCTAATGTTCACATCAACAATGTCGCAAAGTTCAAAAACGCAGGATATAAATAATGGCTTTAGATGCTACAGCAAATGGAACGAGTGCAAACAGTTATGTTACTGTTGCTGATGCGGATACGTATCATGATTCTCATTTGTACGCTACAACATGGACCGCTGCTTCAACAGCTAATAAAGAGAAAGCTCTTAAAATGGCTACTCGCATACTGGATGAAAAGATCGCCTGGACAGGAACTAAGACTACAGACGAACAGGCTTTAGCCTGGGGCAGATCTGATGTTACCGATGATGGATACTCAGTATCATCAACAATAGTACCTAATCCAATTAAAAATGCAACAGCAGAATTTGCTAGACATTTGATTGGAACAGATCTAACCGGTAATGCAGATGGTAAAGGCTTAGCATCTTTGGCAGTAGGTTCTATCTCACTTACATTCGATAAGACCGACACTGCAGGGGTTATACCTTCAATCGTCCAAGAAATGTTAAGAGGTTGGGGTATAATCCATGCGCGTGCTAAGTTCGGTACAGTTGCAGTAGTGAGGACTTAATGGGACTGAGCTCATCAATAGCTAAAATCGTAGAATCAGCAATTGTTACTGTTGGGGACTTAGCTGAGACTATTACTTACAATGCTAAGAGCTCAGGAGCATACACAGTTGCTACCGGTGCAGTTGCACATACTACAACAAGTTATACCTTCAATGCAATCGTATCACCATTTGGTGCTGCAGGTACTGGCTCAAATGAAATCGTAGATGGTATTACCTCGGACTTAGCAATACTTTTTGCTTCGAATGACTTAGCTGTAACGCCAGACACAAATGATACTATCACTAGAGATTCTAAAGAGTATAAAGTTAAGCAGATCATTCAAGATCCTGCCGGAGCTTCATACCGCTTAATCGTGGGGTTAATGGGATGAGTGTACAATCATTTGGTAAAGAGTTAAAAGCATTCAGTAAAAGAACAGATGTAAAACTGGATGTCACTGTCCGTAAAGTTGCTTTAGCTTTGTTTGATGGTATTACTGAAAAGAATCCAGTTGATACAGGTAGAGCAAAAGGTAATTGGAATCTGTCTGTTGGTAAAATGGATCAATCTGTTAACGATAACGCTACAAGTACATCCCTAGGAAGACCCGGCAAAGCCCCAAATATGAAAAAAGGTGATGGTGACAAAGTGATATGGATAACTAATTCATTACCCTATATAAATGCTTTAGAGCATGGGCATAGTAAGAAGCAGGCACCACAGGGTATGGTTAGTTTAACTGTAAATGAAGTGAGGGCAAGTCTATTATGAGTTTTGCTAGTGAAAGAACCAACATCGAGGGTAGATTCAATACCAATTGGACTACAACAACGATTGCCTGGGGTAACACTGATTTTGACATGCCTAACAATGCGGCATGGGTACGATTTAATATTTTGAATGGTAACACAAGTTATAGAGCAATAAATGGCTTAAAACGTCATACAGGCATTATCAATATTCAAATATTCGGACCAATTAATTCGGGAACTCATACCATTAGAGAGTATAGTGATACAATAGCTGCTATATTCGATGGTCAGAGTTTTAACGATGTGGTTTGTGATGTTGCAAGTATCCAAACTATAGGTACTGATGATAAGTTTCATCAGGTTAATGTTAACATTCCATATTGGAGAGACGAATGAAACAAGTAATTTTATATCCACCTAACGGGGATAAAATAGGTGTAACGCCACACCCTTCAAAGATTGAAGAAATGAAGGCGAATGGCTGGATTGAGAAATCCGATAATAAAAAAGTAAAGATCAAGGAGAAAGAAAATGGCAAATCATAAAGGCTCGGAAGGAGTTGTAAAAATCGGTTCAAACACAGTAGCAGAGATCAAGGACTTCAGTTTAAGTGAAACTGCAGAAACTATCGATGATACTACAATGGGTGACTCAGCAAGAACTAAGTTAGTAGGTTTAACTACTGCCTCTGGTTCTATGACAGCATTCTGGGATGAGACAGATACAAGTGGACAAGGTGCAATGACAGTTGGTGCTGAAGTTACTCTAAATCTATATCCTGAAGGTGCTACAACTGGCGACAGTTATGCTACATTATCAGCGATCATTACTGAGAAAGGTGTATCAACTACTCTAGACGGCATGGTGGAAACATCAGTTAGCTTTGAAGCTAATGGCGCAGTTACTTGGGGCACGGTGGCTTAATGGGTATTAAAGAAAACGCTGAGGCTCATTTCAAGTCGAAGCTATCGGGGGAGTTATTCTCAATTGATGTTCCTGAGTGGGATGGTAAGATCTACTACAAACAGGCAATCACAGGTAAGCAACAAACCCAGATCTTTAAGCTCTATTCACAAGACAAACAAATCGAATCGGTTTATATGTCTTTGATTATGCGGGCATTAGATGAAGACGGTAAAGCTATTTGGCGTCCTATGGAGCTAAATGAAATGATGCGAAACTATGATCCAGAAGTGGTTAGTAGAATCGTGGAAGAAATCTCTGATGCTGAACCAACGGTCGATGAAGTAAAAAAGCCTTAAAGTCGGATAACGACTTATTGTTTATTTGTACCTTAGCAGATCGTTTACAAAAATCCATTAGTGAAGTTATGGATTTTACTACAGTCGAACTAGTCACATGGTCGGCTTATTTTGAATTGAAGGGCGAGAAGAATGGCAACTAATCTAGCAACACTTGGAATTAAGGTAGATCCTTCCAAAGCTATTAGTGGAGCCAATAAAGCAAGAAAGGCAATTCTAAGAGTAGGTAAAGCTGCTAGAAGTGTTGCTGGTGCAATTGGTACCATTGGTAAGAGCTTTGGTAAATTAGGGGGAATCGCATTAGGTGCAGTTGTTGCACTAGGCTATTTCGTTAAGAAATCATTAAATTCAACTGATGCAATGGCTAAGATGTCTCGAGCTATTGGTGTTAGTGTTGAATCATTACAAAAGTTAAGACATGCCGGTAACTTGGCAGGAATGGAGTCTACTCAGTTAGACAAAGCTGTTCAGAAGCTTGCAGTTAATATGGCAGATGTTGCCAAAGGTACAGGCGAAGCTAAAGATATATTTAGCAAGTACGGGATTAAGGCTACTGATTTACACGGTAAGTTACGACCAGTAGAAGATGTGATGTTAGATGTTGCAGATGCTACTTCCGGCATAAGTAACCGAACAGAAAAAGCAGAATTAGCTTATAGATTGTTTGGAGCACGTGGTGGTCTAATGATCAACATGCTTAATCAAGGCTCAGAAGCTATGCGTGAGCAATGGGAAGAGGCAGAGAAGCTTGGCTTAGTAATGAGCGAGAAAACTGCCAAAGGCGTCGAAGATGCTAATGATTCTATTGCTCGTTTGTCTGGGTTTTTAACATCATCATTTAGAAGAGCAATTGCAGAATTAGCACCGACCATTACCGAGATCACAAAAGGTATACGTGAATGGGTTGAGATGAAGGTTAAGAAAGAAAAGGGCATTGGCGCTGTTGCTAAGAAGATGGCTACGCAGGTATTAATTGCCGTGGGTGTTATCATCGATGCTATTGAAATGATGGGCAATGTGTTTATTAATACCATGAAAACAATTCACGATCTGAATCCATTTAAGTCTACTGCCTCAGAGCTTACTGAAGAGATAACAGAGTTATTCGCACTGCTTGATGATGTTCAGGGTTCAATGGGGTTTGCCGATGGAGCAGATGCATCAATTTATGCTGCAAACCAACTATTAAAACAAATTAAAGAGTTAAATGCCGAATTGAAACTAACAAATCAAATGGAAGACATTGAGCCTATTGATTTATCAAGTTTTAGAGAACATCTTGCAGGTTTAATTATGGATATTAATACTGTAAACAATACACCTATTGTGCCAAAAATCAGTTTGGGTGAAGATGATGAAGAATCTTTCTTTACTAAATTTAAAATACAACTTGAGGAAATGGGCACAGCCTTTAATACCCAATTTGAGGATATGGCAGGTAAAGCGGATTCTGCAGCTAAAAAGATTGGAACAGCTTTAGGTGAAGTATTCGGCAAAGGTGGTTCGTTATCTGTAGGCATGGGTAATGCCGTAGCTGACCTAGTTGTTTACGGTAAGAAAGGTGAAATGACTTGGAAAAAGCTAGGTCAAAGTATTAGACATAATATTATCAGTGCTTTAATCGAAGAATCTACTCAAATGGCAATCAACTGGATTAAAAAGAAAGCAATTGCTCTATGGGAGAAAGCTACAGCAGTATCCACAGAAGCAGTAAAAACAGGTGCGGCTATCTCCGGTCAAACGGCAAGAACAGCAGTATCTGTAAAGGCTGCAGTAACAGAAACAACAGCTTGGACCCCTGCGGCAATTGTTACATCATTAGCTTCATTTGGTGGTAATGCTTTAATGGCTATTGCGGGGATTGGAGCAGTAATGGCTTTAATGAAATCGTTTGATGGTGGTGGATTTACAGGTAATGGCTCACGTTCAGGCGGTGTAGATGGTAAGGGTGGATTTATGGCTGTTATGCATCCGAATGAGACAGTTACAGATCATACCAAAGGTCAAACCCAAGGTCAAGTCATTAACGTGACCTATGCACCACAGGTGAACGCATTAGATCCAAGAACAGCACAGAATGTGATTGCAGAGAATGCACCAACAATCGTAGCAGTAGTAAGACAAGCATTTAATAGAAACGGACAGGCGGTAGCATTATGAGTTTCCCAATCACACCAGTAGCAAGTTCAATTACGATCACTGGCATTAGCCCAACACTTACGAGTGTTACCCATTCATTAAAAAGACAAGCACGTTCTCGTGGGGGTCAAAGATGGTTAATTGATGCTAAATACCCAGCAATGACAAGAAGTGATTTTGCACCTTTATGGGCGTTCGCTAATGCTCAACAAGGGCAATATAACACCTTTACTTATAAACCACCTATATACAAAGATTCAAGCGGTACAGCAACGGGTACATTACTCGCTAATGGCGCTTCTTCTTCTGGTGATTCATCTATTACTTGTGATGGCTTAACTGGCACTTTAAAGGCTGGTGATTTTGTTAAATTTGCTGGACACGATAAAGTTTATACATTGACTACTGATGCTACAACAACATTAGCAATTGAACCACCATTAATGAGCGCTGTATCTGATAATGAAGCGGTTACCTATAATGATGTGCCATTTACTATGGCATTTGCTGATGATAAACAGATTATGAGCGTTGGAACAAATCAATTAATCGGCTTCTCGATCAAACTTGTTGAGGTTGTATAATGGATAGAGGATCAAGTACTGCATTTCAAACTGAAGTAGTTAAAGATCAAAACAGGCCAGTACATCTCGTAGAGGTTTACTTTGATGATGAAACGGTTTATATGACTGATTCATATAAAGGTATTACCTTTGATAGCAATGATTATTTGCCTGTAGGTCATTTTATGGGTTTCAGCGATATCGAGGAATCTTCCGAGGTAGTTGTTTCAAGTATTACATTATCTTTAGGCGGTATTGACCAGGTTTGGGTATCAAGGGTTTTAAATAAAACATATATAGATCGTACTGTTAAGATATACACAGCATTTTTAGATGTTAATCAAGACTTAGTTGTTAATCCTATTTTAATCTTTGAAGGTCGTATGGATACACCAACGATTCAAGAAGACCCAGATAGTGGAAAATCTTCGGTTAGTGTTAGCGCTACTAATAGTTGGGTAGACTTTACCCGTAAGACCGGCAGGCATACCAATCACGAGGAAACTCAAATACATTTCCCCGGCGACAAAGGCTTTGAGTTTGCTTCTGAGATTGTTAGAGATGTTCCTTGGGGAAGGCCATGAATCCAAAATCAGAGATAGCATTACACGCGTACGTTCGGGGATGCATCGGTAAGCCTTTCGAGTTTGGTGTTAATGATTGTCCTTTATTTGTTGCTGGTGCGATTGATGTTATGTATGGAACATCTTTGAGAGACGAATATATTAACAAATGGCATGATCAAAAATCTGCATGGAAATACGCAAGAAAGAATGGCGATATTTCTGAACAACTGAAAGATAAGGGTTGTATCGTGATAGAATTGAATCATATTCAAACCGGGGACATAATTATTATGGAACAAAGATTGGCACATGAAAAGTACTGGCGATCAGTGGCTGTATGCTTAGGATCAACTGTAGCAATTGTTAGAGATGATATAGGTATTGACCTTGTAAAAATAAACGATGTACCGAACTTAACAGAGGTATTAAGATGGCAGTAGTTGGAGCAGTAGTAGCAGGGGGTGCTGCGGCTTATATTGGATATGGTGCAGTCGCTATAGTTGGTGCCGCTATAGTTGGTGCGGTAGTATTTGACTATGTAGGGGATATGCTTGTACCCGACATCCCAAACTTTAGTTCCGCAGGAGCTAACGCCTTAGTTAATAAGGCTGCAAACAATGCACCCCTCGTTGTTGTCTACGGCCAACGTAAAGTAGGTGGAACAAGGGTTTTACTTGAAGCTACCGGCACAGATAATGAGTATCTGCATATAGTTATTGCTATGAGTGAGGGCGAGATTAACTCCTTTGAGAATATATATTTAAACGATGTACTTTCTACCGATTCCCGTTTTGACGATGTATTAAATGTTTACAAACATACTGGATCAACAACTCAAACAGCAGATACCAATCTTGTTAGCGCTGTAAATGATTGGACTGCTGACCACAGGCTACAAGGTACGGCATATATCTATGTCAAATTAAAATTTGATCAAGATGCTTACCCTCAGGGTCTTCCTACCTTTACTGCTGATATTAAGGGCGTTAAGATATATGACCCTCGCACATCAACTACAGCCTGGAGTGATAACCCTGCTTTATGTATCCGTGATTATTTAACTAATTCAAGATACGGTAGGGATATTGATACATCTCTGATTGATGATACCTCATTTAATGCAGCAGCTAACTATTGTGATGAAAATGTAACCCTCGCAGGGGTTAGCAAAGCTCGATATACTTGTAATGGCATTGTAGATACCTCAGAGGGTTCCATTCCCGTCTTAAAGAAGCTATTAACGTCCTGTAGAGGATTTTTAATCTTTTCCGGAGGTAAATATAAGTTAGTAATAAACAAGCCCGAAACAGCTAATTTTACGTTCTCAGAGGATAATATTGTAGGGGCTTGGTCAATCCGGTTAGGTGATAAAAATTCTCAATTCAATAGAATGAGAGCAAACTTTTATAATAAAGAAAGACAATGGCAACCCGATATTGCTCTCGTAGATTCAACAACATTGCGAACTCAAGATAACGGATTGCTACTTGAAAAGACTATTGAGTTACCGTTTAATTCAGACATAGATAGAGCCAAGATGCTTACTACAATGTCTATCAATCAATCCCGTCAACAGATTACAACGGAATTTACCGCTACGATCGAGGCATTAAGGTGCGAGGTAGGCGACCTGGTTTATATCAGCCATGCTACTCCGGGATGGGTTACTAAGTTATTTCGAGTAATGCGGATTACTTTAAAGAACAACGATGAAGTTCGTATTCTAGCTATGGAGTATGATGCTAATGCTTATGATTATGGAACTATTCAAGAATCAGATGGTGCACCAAATACTAATTTACCAGATGCTAGTCAAATTGGACAGCCAAACGGTTTATCAGCAACTGAAGAGTTATATGTAACAAACACATCTCAAGGCGCACAAGTTAGAGCAAATCTTTCCTGGGGTCAGCCAACAGATGCTTTTATTGTTAGCTATGATGTTGAATATAAAAACGGTACAGCCGACTGGGAGTTTGTAACATCAACCAAGCGATTAACGGCACAAGTTGGCAATCTTAAAGCTGGTGAATATTACTTTAGAGTTAGGGCGATCAATACAATGGGTGTCCGTTCTAATTGGACAGAAACATCTAAGATTGTATTAGCTGGATTAACAACCCCACCATCTGCGATAACTAATTTTAGTGTTAGAGCGATTGATGGTTCGTGTCATCTTCAATGGGATAGATCAACTGATATTGACGTGCTACACGGTGGTTATATTAGAATTAGACACACACCTATGACTTCTGGTGTTACTTGGGCGAACGGTACAGATATTGGTGAAGCGTTAGCTGGTACAGCAACAAACGTTGTATTACCATTGTTAGCTGGTACTTATATGGCTAAGGCTGTTGATAGTGCTGGAAACTTCTCAACTGATGATATTCAAGCATTTACAACTGTTCCGAATATTATGTCGTTTAATGTTGTTTCAACATTGACTGAACACCCTAACTTTACTGGTCAGAAAGAAGATACAACTATATCTGGCGTAGTATTAAGATTAGATGGCGCACCTAATCCAATTGTTTTAGAAGATGGTTTTCAGTTATTAACCGAAGCTGGTGAAACAATTGAAACAGAAGTGGCACAATCAGCGGTTGTTGATGCTTATGGTGAATATTACTTTGCTAATGACTTAGATCTTGGTGATGTATATACAAGCCGTGTATCGGCTAATATTGTGGCTTCTGGTTATGTTGTAAGTGATGTTGTAGACAATAGAGCAGACAATATTGACACGTGGGCAAACTTTGATGGTGAACCCTCAGATGCGGTATCAGCACAGCTACAAATCAGAACAACAGCAGACAACCCAGCAGCATCCCCAACGTGGACTACTTGGAACCCTTTGGTTGTTGGTGATTATCACGCCAGAGCGTATGAGTTTCGAGTGATATTTAACTCAACAGATTCATCAAGAAACATAGACGTTTCAACTTTAGAGGTGACAGTAGATATGCCAGATAGAAACGAAAGAGCGCAAAGCTTAACCGTTCCAGTCGGTGGATCATCAATCACTTATGCTAACGCTTTTAAAGATGTGCCAAGTCTTGGTATTACTGCTCAAAATGTAGATGGCAATGATTGGTTTAGTTTGACTAATGAAACATCAACGGGTTTTGATATTGAATTTTTTAACGGTAATAATAGCATTGAAAGAAGTATGAATTATATGGCTACTGGTTACGGTAAAGCAGTCTGATTTGTTCGTTTTTTGACAGTATTTAATGTTATAATCAGAACCAAGTTTAGGAGAAATAATGAGCCAACAAGATTACACAATTGATAACGCAACTGGTGCTGCTGTAAGGGCAGATTTAAATGCTACACTTCAAGCAATAGTTTCGGCTAATTCTGGCACAAGCGAACCATCAACAATGTTTGCTTACCAAATATGGGCAGATACTACGGCTAACAAATTAAAGATTAGAAACGGTGCTAATAACGCTTGGTATGATGTTGGCGCTTTAGATAGTGCTAATCTTGGTTTAATGTTGGCTTCATACTTTCCAAATATTAATGCTAACGTAACAGCAACAGATGAAGAAATTAATAAGCTTGATGGCTTAACAGCCACAACAACCGAATTAAATCTATTAGCTGGTCAAACAGCTTTATCAAGTGTTGAAGATGCTTACCCAATTGGCTCTATCTATATGAACGCTTCTAATAGCGCTAACCCAGCTTCATTGCTTGGCTTTGGCACTTGGTCATCATTTGGTGCTGGTCGTGTATTAACTGGACTTGATTCATCACAATCTGAATTTAACGCTATTGGTGAAACGGGTGGTGCTAAAACTGCTGCTCATACATTAACAACTGCTGAACTTCCCGCTCACAGTCACGACTACGCTGGTGGCGAGTATACTGGCGCTAATGATTACGGCACTAATATGTCAGTTAATAATCTAGCCTCTACAACTGATGGTAGGTCTAAAAACTTTAATTCAGAATCAGTTGGAAGCGGTGGCTCACATTCTCACTCAACATTACAACCATATATAGTCGTGTATATGTGGAAACGCACAGCATAATGGCATTTCAAGGACTATTAACAACAAGCCTAGACAATGAGCCGTCTATTACTGGTGATGTTATTAATCAAACATTATTAAGAGCAACTGCTGATAGTGTTGTTTCATTAGGTGGCGATGTAAAAACACTACCATTATTTAGTGCTTCGGTAAATTTAAACGTTAGTGTTATTGGTTTGCCAGAGATTAACGAATTAGATGTTTTAGATTTTGTTGATTATTTTAGAACAGAAAATAATATTAATTTTTTAGTTACTGAAGATGGTAACTTCTTGGAGATATAAGAATGACAGAAATATATTTAAATAATGATAATTTATTAAGCGTTGCAGGGTTAAAAAATGCTTCATCTGGTTCATTTATGAATGATGCCACCGTAACGGCAACCTTAAAAGATTCAGCAAGTGCCGTGGTAACTGGACAAACCTTTCCATTAACCCTTGCCTATATGGCTGGAACTGATGGAAATTATCAAGCAACATTACAAGACACATTAAACATAACTGAAAGCACAATATATACAGCGGAAATTACAGCCACATCTTCATCGGGTCTGGTTGCTAAATGGAATATGGAATTAACAGCAACTAAAAGGACAGCATAATGGCAGACAAGAAAATAAGTGAATTAACCGAATTAACCACTCCAGATGGAACGGAAGAATTAGTTGTTAATGATAGCGGTGTTAGTAAAAAGGTTCAGATTGATAATTTAATAGCAGACAACGGTCTATCTGGTGACAAGATTGATGGTGGTACTATCAGTAACTTCACCTCAACAGGTATTGATGATAACGCTACGAGTACAGCTATTACTATTGATGCTAGTGAGAATGTAGGTGTTGGTACTACTAGTCCAGCTGCTAAGTTAGATATATCTAGTAGCTCAGGAGCCTCACTAAGACTATCAAGTACAGTGGGAAATGAAACCGCAGGTAATACTATTGGTAAAATAGAGTTCTATACTGCTGATAATGATGGACCAAGGGTTGGTGCTTATATAAAAACAACTGCTGAAGAAACGTTCGGCAGACTTAACCATTTACATTTTGCTGTATCAAGGAGTACAAATGCAACAGCAACAGAGGTTATGCGTGTTACAGCTGATGGACTAACATTCAACGGTGACACAGCAGCAGCTAATGCCTTAGATGACTATGAGGTTGGTTCTTGGACTCCTACTATTCGAGGTACATCTGGTAACACATATGCTTCCTTTACTACCTCTGATTGTAAGTATATAAAGATAGGAAAATCTGTAACAATTACAGGGTATCTACTCAATATTGTATGGAGTGATATTACTAATGGTGGTAGCGTCATGATGGAGGGGCTGCCTTATGCGACTTCAGCGGATAACTATAGCTCAGTTTCATTTGGGTACAATAACACAAATCTAACAGGGGGTTATGTAGAGACTAACGGTGTAGTTTATTTTGTTATAGGTACTAGTGAACGAAATCAGATAAACAATGATATTACGGGTAATAAGTTTATGTTTTCTGTCACCTATATTCTCGACTAATGAAAACTTGCTCTAAATGCTCAACACACAAACCTCTAGCTGAGTTCTATAAACGCTCAGATACAGGTAAACCACATTCGTGGTGTAAGAAGTGTAAGCATCAATCGGGTAAGCAATGGAGTGCTAAGAACAAGGCAAAGCACTCAGAGATAAATGCTGCTTGGTATGTTGATAATAAAGACAAGCACTTAGAGAACAGTAAGATTTGGTATCAGGCTAATAAATCTCGTAAGTTAGAGACAACCACAGCACGAGAGAAACGCTGTGTATTAGCAACACCTGTATGGGCTGATAGAGAACTGATTAAGGAGTTATATACTCTGGCTCAGAAGCTAACAGAACAGACAGGGATACCACACGAGGTTGACCATATAATCCCACTACAAGGTAAAGAGGTATGTGGGTTTCATTTGGAAGACAACTTACAGGTTATTACTCAAGCTGAGAATAGACGTAAGTCAAACAAGA
>Ga0233448_1001882_pt1 | contig 16173 bp, 20 predicted proteins | sample SI_124_October20_2_FD_183015 | JGI IMG/M metagenome (GOLD analysis project Ga0233448, IMG submission 183015) | Seawater microbial communities from Saanich Inlet, British Columbia, Canada - SI_124_October2016_150_MG | ecosystem: Environmental > Aquatic > Marine > Inlet | place: Canada: British... | reverse complement strand
TTACAATAAAAAAACCACAGCCTCCAGACGAGAAATGGGAGATAAAAATAAGCCCCTGGAGTTATGATCCAAGGGCCTACTCTCTCGATGTGTTAACCGGTTCGTGTTACCGACCCAGTTTGCTCCGCGTCAGCGTGCAAAACACAAACTTTTACGTGATACCTTTACAATCAAAATACCGGTCTTTTTATCCTACGGGAAGATTGGATTTAAGCCACCTCTCCCCCGCATTAGGAAAAAGCAACCATCCATATTTACACAGGCAAACACTATTAAACAACTAATGGATGATAACAACTGGAACCAATCGCAGGTAGCTAAATATCTTGGGATAAGCCGAGTTCGTATTTCTCAGGTTTTGAAAGTGCTGAAACTGAATCAGGAACAATTGGAAAACGTAAAACAAGATGGGAGAATAGTGTCTTCAAAGATCAAGAACCTTCGGATTTAGTTTTTGGAAGTGACTGGGTCTTAAGATGTGTAATTTTATGAATTATTTTGTTTTTCTACAATACTAACTATCACTTATTCTCTTTTCGATTAAGTGATGGCTTATGTTTCCGAATTAGATATTCTTCTAATTCTCTTCTACCAAAGTTTGTAGGCATTATACGTATTTCACATTCTTTTAAAAACTTATTAACTCCTAAGTCATCCTGATCAGTAAAAGAAGTTTTCTTGCCGTATTTTTCAATAAATCCAAAATCAAATATATCCGTTCCAATATGCCTCCGTAAAGCTGATGAATAGGTTTTTTCAGAATGATTTTTAAATCTCTTTTTCATATCATAAGTCTCACCAATATAAATAAGACCATGATCAATATGTTCAATCCAATAAACAACAGGGGATTTATCAGCGATTACCTTTTGCCAGTTATTAAACTTTGTATTCATTAAAGCCTGTTCACCATCTTCAAATAGGGTTTTATAATTTCCTATAACAATTCCCCATATCCCTTCATTTGGATTACCAGACACTATTTTCCTTGCTCCTTTATGGGCTTTATTTAAAATAGCTGGAAGATTTACAATTCCAAATTCTTCCAATTCTTTTCTTCCGATTTTTGTATCTATCACCTGAACGGTAAAATCATTTATACTCAAATCACCCATAGGATATTTATTCAAATAATTTTTGTAATAAAAGCCTGTTTTCCTACTAAAATGGGTGCGAACTCTCATGGTCACTTCCTTGCTCTCCCCCATATACCTGATGTCATCATGAGAGATTAAATAATCTCCATATCCGACAATTGGGAGATTGTCATGAGTGTGAACAGTAGATTTTGTTAAAGATTCAAGTCCATCGGCTAAAATAATATCAGATAATTCCTGGCACATTCCCCAAGTTATTTTATCAACATTACTAACACCTCTGTTGATGTCTTGTATAGGATTGGAAAGACTTTTTTGTTTTTGAGTTAATACTTGTTTTGTAGATGATAATTTTATCTTTGTTTTATTTGAAGAATCACTAATTATTTTAATTCGACCGGATTTGATTAAATTTTCAAAATCATAGTGATTAAAAGCCCCTCCATACGTAGGAAACTCATTGATAAAAAATTGATATTTACTTCGAAGCTTTCCCCTAATTGTTTTTTGCCTGGGGCTTGGAGCTGAAGTTTTTTCCTTAAGTAATTCTTTAATTGAGATTACTTCAGTATTGGTGTACTGTTCTCTACTTCTCAAAATATTCTCCCTATGTTATACCCCTAATTTACAAAATCGATAAAAAACGATGTGAACAGAACAAAACAAAACAAAACAACTGGACAGTATAAAACAAGATGGGCGAAGATTGTACTACAAGGTTAAGAATTTGATGATTTAATCTTTTCCTTTATCTTTTTTGCTTTCTTTTTATTCTTCTGATCCCTTGCAAGTTTTTCCATTAATATTGGAGTAATTAATTCTGAAAATTTCTCTACTTGTTCTTCTACTGTAAGATCTCCGTGTATAATATAAAGCATTCCACCAGTGACAAGATTTAAAACATCATTAACCCCACTATTCTGCATTGACTGATATAATTCTCCTATTAATGGCTCGCAAACTCTATTTGCCATATTAGTGGAAGATTCCGGGACTTTCAGCTTAATTAAATTTATAGTTTTGCCAAGCAAATCATAATCTTCCTTGCCAAGCTTTCCCTTATTAAAATCAATAAACTCTTTCAGAAAATCGATTTCTTTCTGCAATAGTTCTTTATCACCCGGAAACATTTGCCGTGCCCGGTCAAAAGACTGAAGAGTGCCAACTGGATTGTCCTGTCCGTAAGCATTGGCTAGAACTGAATAACCAAAAACTAATGCAGATTTCTCAGATGCCGAACGTCCTTTTGCATTATAAGCCATGTCTAACGAATCAGACAGACTATTATAATCCCCTGCTTTAATAGAGCGGTATATGGATTCAAATGTGCTTTTATTTGTCATATTATTTCCCTTCTTCACTTAATCTTTCCACGAGGCTGATCACAATTTCTCTATCCGGAACATTTAAATCGTATATCTGCCTGAGAAGTTTTTCACCCTCAAAAAACAATTCATCAGGTTTCTTTCGTTGGCTGCCTGCTGTTCCCTCTATCCACATCATTCTTTTTTTAACAGCATCGATGTATCTATTAGGGAGCTCCAAGCCTTCAGGGATTTCTCTTTTAACAAATTCGCACTCTGACCTGTCCCTGCTATATTTCACTGATAGACCAGCCAAGTCCGCCAATGCTTCAATCTGTCGCTCACGTACAGTATCAACACTCCCATTAATCCATCGATATATAGTAGGTAATGAAACGTTCAATTTGTCAGATAACCACCTTGGGGGCCAATCTTGATGATCTATTAAGTTTTGTACTGCTATTAGTTTATTTTCCATAGTTAAATATACACAATATTGTCATTAGAATTTGCATTAAATTAATTACTTGCATAACTCTTTATTATGTTAGTAATTTATACTATGCAAATGGTTATGCATTTATAATATTAGTTTATAAGGGATGATGTGACATAACTAATTATGGTTAATGGTAAAGACCGTTAATTATTAGAATATAATGTATATATTAATGTAAATGATTTAATAGGAGATATTAAACATGTTAGAAAAAATAAGTAATATAAATGAAGAAATTAAAAGTGAAGTGAAAAAATATAATAATAGTTGGATAGGATTAGGTATGAAATTAATCGAATTAAGTGAGGAGATTCAAAAGAATGATAAGATAAGTTGGAAAAGCGAATTTGGCGTTTCAAATTTTTCGGAATATTGTGCTGTTATTTTGAAGGAAGATTATGATAAGATGATAAAAATAAGATCGGCTGGCACTTGTATTAAAAAAAATAGAATTGAATTATATGAAGAGTATAAAAAAGATAATTCTATAATTTTCCCCGGGTTTAGTTTAATTTATTTGGTTGAAGGTAATAAAAGTATGTTGGAAGAGATTGGTAAATATGATGAATTAATTGATAATTTATTTGAAGATAGATTAAAGAGGTTTGATTTAGATGAAAAAATAAGAGGTTATAAGAAGAGAAAAGTAAATGTAGGTAAAAATGGTAAGAGTAAAATAGAAAGTGATACTTTTTCTTATGATTTTGATTTAATTGAGAGAAGAGAAAATTTGTTTTTAACTGTTATCCCAAATTTGAAAAAAGAGATTAATGATGTTTTTGAAGATGATGATGAGAGAGTAATTGAAATAAAAGATGATTTGGATAAGTTAGAAGAAAAAATAAGAGATTTAGTTTTAGAAAATGATGGAGTAGAAACTAATGAATAATTTATTTGCGCCTGGGCTAAAAAATAAGGTGGTAAAATTTCCATCTATCAATACCCTAATTACCCAATCTGATGGATTTGTGAAAAAAGAACTTTCTACTTATAAACTTGATATTATGGGGTTATGTGGGTTTGGGTGTAGGTACTGTAGTTCTAATTCTGGGTTAGGTATTAAGTTTAGGAAACAGACATTTGATAAAGCATGTAATGATCAATTGGGGCGAGTCATTTCGCCCCATGATGACCCTTCTCTCACGTATGAATATTTTGATTTATTGCCCAATCTTGAGAAACAATTAAAGGGAAAACCAAAAAAATGGGGTGCTGGACATACACTTGTTTTTTCAGAATTAACGGATGCCTTCAGTCCCAATCTAGTAAATAAGGGGATAACCAGATATGTACTAAAACAGGTGCTAGATAGAACATCTTTCCGAATAAGAGTTTTGACAAAAAATGCATGTGTTGGTACAGATGAATGGATAAAATTCTTTGATAAATATTGGGATAGAATAACTGTGGGGCTATCAACAGGAAACATTGATGATGATTGGACTCAGAAAGTTGAGCTTGGAACGTCTCTCCCATCAGAAAGATTTACCGCAATCCAGAATCTGCAGAATGCCGGAATCAATACTTTTGGTATGCTTTGCCCCGTTTTCCCCGATATTGTAAAAGATAAACGGGTAGGAGAATTAGTTGAATTGATAAACCCAGATGCCGTTGAAACTATTTGGGCTGAACCATACAATGACCGTGAGAATTGGCATGTGGTACAAAGCGGATTTCAACCGGATTCTTATTTATTTAATTGGTTTGAAGATGAATATAAAAAGAAACTTGGAATCTGGTCTGAATATGCAGCTGATCTTTACGTTCAATTATATGAACATGCTGATTTGAATGGCTGGTCCACCAAGCTAAAGTACCTATTGTATGAAAGTAAAATTAATGAAAATGATTCTCGTAAATTTCAAGGATTGATTGGAGTATTGCCACAAAACAAACTTGGAGATAATGGATTTAGTAAGAACAGATATATTGCGAAATTGCAGAAAGAAACTATTAATTCCAACTTCACCGTGAAGTTGAGATGTTAAATACGAGGAATTAATTATGAATAATAAATTTATACCGAAAAGAGTAATTGTAACACCATCTTCCGAAGGGAACACATATACGAATGAAATTTTAGATAGAGTATTACTGTTAAATCCAAATGTTAAAATAATTTATTCAGAAAACGATGATCCTGATTTTCCGGCTGACGTAGATAAATTTAAATATATGAAGAACTCACTGGTTTTAGTTGAGAGGAAGGGGCCGTTTATAACCACATTCGAATCCCCAGGAGATATCGTAGAAAAAATGATTACTGTGATCTCTCTTGGATGGCATTGTGCTTTAAACTGTGAATATTGTTATCTGCAGAATAGTATTAGCCGGGTAAAATGGATGATGCTCTATACCAATAGAGACCGGATAAAAGAAGAGTTAGAAAGAGAGCCCTTCGTCCATAAGACGTTACTTACCTTGTGGAACCTACATTCACATTACCAACAAAAAGAACAGATGAAAATAACAGGGAATTTTCATCAGCTGTCTAATGATATCCGAAAAACGAATTTACAAAAAAAGATAATAATTGATGATAATTCTGCTATTCGTTTCCTTGTGAAAAATCTGACAAGACATATGAATACTCTAGTCCCGGGGTCATCTCTTTATAAGTTAACGGAGACTCGAGGAAAACTAAAAAAACTATTAAATAGAATAAATACTAACACCGATGAAAAAACTATTTTAAAACTTTATGATAAAATAAAAATAGTGTATAAAAAACTTTACCGACTTTCAGATTCTCCCGATATAGAAGATTTTCATAAAAATATATTGAATATTATTAATTATTTAGATCCTGTTTCTGAATTAAACACTATCAAACCGATTAAAAAAGGATTGGATAGTATAGCAAAGGATTTAGAAGAAGAAGCGATTGATATACTACCGGAGCAGTTAGTTAATCTTAAAAAGAGATTGGTTGGATTTTATGAGAATAATTCCAGTTCGAGACCTGGAATGCTGATAGCCGAGTATACTGATATATTAGCTATAGACCATATTGCTGAAACTGTTAATTGGTTTGTTGGGCTTATGAATACTTATCCACAAATGGACATAGAACTGCCTACAAAAACAGCTGTTTTTGAAGAGTTAATAGATGAACATCCAGATGCGAATGTCAAAGTAACTATGAATTTTAATCCTGAAAAAGTAATAAAACTTTATGAACATGGAACTGCGAATCTCAACGATAGAATAGCAATTATGAAACGAATGCAAAGCGAAACAAATTATAAATTAAACATAAGGGTTGAACCTATCATTTTCTATGATGGATATGAAAATGAATATATAGAATTGATTAAAAAACTAATGACTGAAATCGGAACAAAACAGGTATTAACTATTTCGATGGGCTGTATCAGAATTGGAGTTAGGTTAAAGTCTAGAGCAATAAAACATTATGGAGCTAACAACCTAATGAAAGATTTAGTGAAACCGGAAGGCTCGGATACAAAATGGCGTAATAATAAGCATTCTAGAATAGATATTTATAAAAAACTGATAAATATAATTAGGGAATATTCTGAAGATATTCCAATTGAACTTGGCGCAGAACTTCCGGATGTTTGGGATTCATTGGGACTAAATAGAATTGGTCAAATAGAAGGCCAGACTAAAGTATTTATAAAATAAGTATGTTGTCAAGCACAACAATATCCAAAAAACAAAGTTATTCTGAAGATAATTTTGATTTTGAATTGGATAATATTTCTATTTTTCATGAAGAAAAGATAGAAGATACAGATGAAATAATGCAGGATTTCTATCAACGATTGAGTTCAAATCTGCCATCTTATGTTGATAAAAATAAGTTTGAGGAAAAATTTAATGAGTTGGCAGATTTGTTTGGTGTTTACTTTGGGATGGCCGCATAAATGGTGTAGTACGCTTGCTCAAGTACAGGCTACCACAGATGGAGATATCCGCAGAGACCCTCACTTTTAGAGTGGGGGTTTTTGTTTTCCGCAAGATTTACAATAAGTGATAATAATGATGGATAAAGTATTGCCGGGCCCGGCTCTGACGTGCAGGAAAAGAAAGTCAAGCTGCTGTCTTTAGGGACTTTAACTTTTCAATCTCGGCCATTAATTCATGGTACATATCTCCGTCTTCCTCTGGGGTTGCGTCTAAAACCCACACATACCATACTTCAGGATTAGCTTCTGGAGGAAAAGCAGGAAAACTCGACTTACCGTTTTCAAGGTAATCAGCTACTTCAATCGCAAGTTCCTTAATGGTTACTTTACGTTGAATATCGAAGTGCCCCTTGTCTTCGTCTGGGCTTTCGTAATTGATGCCAACGATGTAAGTATGCAATGAATCAGAAGGGCAGGTTGTCGTCGTCTTTTGCATGACTCACTCCTTCTAGAACGACCATTAACGAATCTGTTCTGCGTTTTAGTTCAGAAATCACATCATCAGTCCACGGCCTATCAGAAGCAGGGAAAGATTTAACAGCTACTTTTAAACACACTTGACGATGTATATCATGGGTACGATCGTCAAAGACTGGCGACTGCTGTTGTTTAGCTGAAACCGGTGTGGGTGTTTTCGGCGGGTCGGGTTTATGATCACTGTCGCCATTCACCACCCAATCGTAACCATCCCGGGTTTGAACCTTCTGAATAGTAACCACATCTCCATCATTAAAGCCCGAAAGCTTCTGATGGAGGTTGGGTTGTGCAAAACAACCTACCTTCTCTCCGTTATGGTCCAACTGGTAAAAATGCCAGAGACCGTACTTATTTTCCCCTTCTTTGTACCCTAGAATTTCTACCGGATATTCAACATTGTATTTCATGTCGAGAAGAGGCGTTTTTCCATTATTAATCATGGTATTCTCCTTTTTTTGTTTGTTATTAAAAGTCTATTTTGAATAATATTTTGAATAGAACATCTAACCGAAGTCCAAGTCATTCCAAATTCACAGTCAGCGTTATCCTGCATATCAAATAAAACGTCTTCTACTTCCTGTTTGTTTAATTCGACAGACATGGAATCAGCTTCGGCTTTAATATCTTCAGGTTGCCAAAACACATACGCGATAGATTGGTCCTTTGGCAGTTGCTTTAATCTTTCAATTAAATCGTTTACTGTCATTTGTTCATCTCCAATTCCGGAAACTGTTTCACATCATCGTAAAACTTCTCCGTTTCCTTTCGTTCATTTGCAAGAAAGTCATCCAATAAATCGTGCAAAGAACTAATTTCGTTTAATTCCAATACTTGAGTTTTTGCCTGTTTTGGTTTACCGCTTTTTGTCATGGGCCTGATAAAATCCGATATGCTTGACCAAGAGGGTTTTAGTTTGAAAAGAGATTTGTAATACACTTCTGCATTCGTTACATCATAGAGGCCGTCGTCGTGCAAATAGTCCTTGTCCCTCCAATACTCCAAGCTACTTTCCATGCTCTTTAAATCGGGCTTTGCTCTGCCGTTTTTAATAAGCAATGAACAATAAAGAGCATCGCCCTCATCATATAGCGTGAAGATTCGATTTGGGAATATTCTGGATGCTTCTGCGATGAAATAAATCACCGTATGTGCATTGAGTTCATTACCACCTGTTTTTGTAAAGCCGGATAATGACTCTTTTTTATCCATGTACACCAAGCCATCTTCGTCCATCTTTTTGATGATTTCTGTTCTGCTCAATCCCTGTCTTAAATACCGATCGTATCTTGCATTTATTCTATCCCACACTTTCTCCACTTCGATATCCTTTGGGAAGAAGTTCCAGTTTGGGTAATAATCAACGGAACTCAACCAAACGTTCTCGCATGTCCAGTTAAATTTTGTATTGTAAGATTCTGAAAGATTAATCAGTTTGTTTTCCTGTGCTTCGCCAGGCAGTTTATCGCCCAGCATTTTGTAGTGTAGTGTACGTCCCATTGTGCTACTCCTTTTGTTTGTTATTTAATCAGCCGAAATGATATTGACAATTCTCGGAATATCTCCGTCAGCCAACATCTTTTCTGCTTTTTGTTCTGCGTCTTCCTTGTCTTTGGCAGTTACTGAAAAAGACTCGAAGTCCACCCAGAATTCTTTTTCAGGTTTTATATTTTTATTCCACCAATTATTAAGCTGCTTTTGAGTGTTCATTCTGTTTCTCCTTGTATTTATTCTCAATTCCTAAAATATATTCTGTTGATGTTTGAGCTATGCTGGCAGATTGAATTACTAGTCGCTTATTCTCTTTTAAGCGTTCTAACCAACCTTGTATGTAGCCCGCATTGTTTTTGGTTACGGCTGCATTATCAATTCCGGTGATGTTGCAAAGAAAACTCGCTCCCATTTCTGCCACAAGCTCTTCCTTTGAGTATTCTTCTGATCCAAAGAAATGCCCATCAGTAATGCCGTCTCGATTCAGTCTATCTTTATGACCAGTTGAGTGGGTCATCTCGTGGAAGAGAACAGAGTAATATTCTTCGCTACTTTCAAATTGTGGTATGGGCGGCATTCCAATAAAGTCTTCTCCGGGTGAGTAGTATGCCTTAGACAAATCAGGCTTTATTTCAGGACAATTCGAATATCCTTTAACCACATCATCGCATTTCTCGATTGGATTGTTGTCTACTTTCTCCAACAGCGGATATTCTACATCTTCACACTGTTCGACGTTAAAGACCTTATAATATCTCAAAAGAGGGATTGTCTCTGCTTCAACCTCTGAATCATTTTGTATGATTTGCCGTGTTTTCCAGAAAACAATCATGGTTCCTTTTTCACCTTTCTTAACATGACCGCCTTTATCGAGAGCCTGCTTAAATGTGAGCCAGTAGGGATTGCTGTACCCTTTTGGACCCAGTAGCCAGACGTTCACTCCACGATAAGGAAAACCGGTAATTAGATTCATGGGGGTTAAACCAGTCCAAGACTGATGCCATGGGATTTTGCCTTCTTCTAACATGGCTATTATGTTATCTGTAACCATTTTGTAAATAATGTCATTTTTCATAGCGGTCTCCTAAATCAGTCCGTGATCTGTAAAGCTGTAAACGTCATTTTTGCCGTAACCGATAATTAAATGGTCATGGAGAACGCAGTCCACTAACTCAAGGGCGTTTTTGATTCGTTTTGTAATATTTAAATCATCTTGACTGGGATTTAAGTTACCTGAAGGATGGTTATGTGCGATTATCAGGGCAAGAGCATTCAACTCCAGAACACGCTTAATAATTTGTCTAGGGTACACTGCAGAACTAGAAATACTGCCTTCAAAAAGCTTCTCGATGGTAATTACTGAATTATTCCCGGAAAGAAAAAGACAGTAAAACTCTTCCTTCTCCGCATTGGCCACCATAAGAGATTGAAACTGCATAATGGCGTCATTACTACTTTGTATTTTGTCACCTCTTTTTAAGGTGAATCGGTTTAAATATTCTGATTTGATTTCACTATCAGATACAAAAGATAAATTCATGGGATTTCTCCTGTTTATTGGGGGTTTGAAAAATATTACTATGGTGTAAATACCAGACTCATAGGTAGAGCTGGTTAATTATACTGAATCGATTCTAGGATGTAAATTCGACGTCAGATTTGATTGTGTAGGGTGTTATTAGAGACTCGTAGTAAATTTGTGGGTTATAGAATGTCATTTATGATAAAATGAATAGATCAAAAAAATACTCTCAAAAAGAAAAGGGTGTAATTGCCCAAAATATAATAAATCGCCACGGGTTTAAATCGAACCCATTTGATGATATTCGTAATAATGGATTAAACCAACTTTCCATTTCATCTTCATTGGTTAGAACCGGACAGAGTGTCGGAAGAGGTGTTGTTACTTATGTTTTTGTGAGTCCAAATGAGATAGAAGGTGAGCTTTCAATTAAAAAAGCTATAAAGAATTTGCATCATGAAGGGCAATACGTGTTAAAACTAGAGTCTATGGAAATAGCAAGTATATTGGGCGTTGAAATTCAGATATCAGATATTATCGGAGATTGGAAAACTGGGTCAGAAAATAGCTTAATGACTATGGTAAAATCCAGCATCAGCCCCAAAGAAGCTTATATCTTGGCATCGTATTTAGGTAAAACCGCAAACCAACTATCAGTATTAATATTTACGGTTGATAAAAATAAGAGCGATTTTCTTTATTTTTTTAAAATCCCAAAAAGGAAAGCTAGTATTAAGAAAATTCGAGAAGAGTTTTCAAAAAACAATTTCCCATTTCGATCACTCCTAATTAGTGAAAAATCAGTTGAAACTATAACGATAGATGTAAACGGTAAGCAGAAAAAAGACGCAATCAATATTGTTAATACATTCTCTTTAAATGAATCAAATGTCCGAGGTTTAAAAGGAGTATCCAAAATGATTGGCTGTGATAACAGCAGAGGAACAGCCCAAATCGAATATACACAACACATTTTAGATGGATTAAACCAAAATGACGACAAGACTTTGTTCTTACTTGAAGAGATACATGATAGATACAAGAAACAGGGACGATTCAAGGAAATATCACCAAAACTACGGTACTTATTTGACCCAATTTATTCAGACCAGTTTGTATCAAAGCTAGGGATATTGATGGATAACCCTGAAATGACTATTGAGAAATGTTATAAACTTTTAGGAATGGATAAATATCAATATTTAAATAAGGCAATTAAAACCTAATCATCTTCACACTACCAATAATAATCTCACCAAATTTCTTATCAGGATTCCATCGAGTTAGATACGAGCCCTTTTCTTCGATCTCACCATCGTCAATCATTCTGTAGAACTCATCGATCATTTCGTGAGTTACGGGTTCAGCTAAAGAACCAGCACGAGAAATGCCGTCTTTGTATTGCATTTTAAAAGCGCCAAACGGTCCGGATTCATATTTGCGTTCCCAATAGCCACCTTCTTTCTTTTCCTTCCATTTGCCCGTTTTTGAGTCGATACAAGTGATGTATTCAATTGAGTAGCCGCAACGATTACAGAATAGACTCTCAGATCGTCTTCGCAGGTTTAACTCATAATAAGCCTCTTCGTAATTACACTTTGGGCATTTTTCGTCGTAGGATACTGATGTCATCTATTGCCTCCTGTTGTTTGAGTTAAGAAATATTGAAAAAAGTTTTAATAATTAGTGAAAAATGGGTACTTCTGAAGAATGGATTGACATGACTCTTAAGTATAGATAAAACATCGTGAATGTTATTTAACTCCAAAATAGGAGAAGTAATTATGCAGAATGAAAAACCATTAGAACGATATTACAACATCGAAGAAGCAAGTCGTTATCTAGGCATCACATCCAGTGCTTTACGCAACAGAATTCAGAGGAAACAAGTGGACGTATTCTACTTAGGTCGGAGAATTTTAATTGAAAAAGCTACATTGGATGGGTTACTGTCAACGAAACCGGTTTATGTTAGATAAAAGAGATAAAATGTTAGACGAATTAAATGATCTAAAGAATCGGGACCAATTTTCGATTTCAGAAGTCAGCTATTTTACTGGCATCCCTAAACAAGAAATCGCTTACAAAATACAGATGGATGATTTTGATGTTTTTGGATATGACGGTAAATATTTTGTCCACCGAAATAATGTTGTGGATTTACTGGAAACCCAAGGATACCACGAAGCTACTTAATCACAAATAGCGGATTATTCTTTGAGTCCGCTTCAGCATCCTCCCATGTCGTGCCGGAGCCGGTTCTTGCAGTCAAAACCTGCAGTTGAGTCTTTTGAAGGCCCATTCGCAAGGCTTCGGCAATGGCAGAATCGTAAGTAGCAAAATCCACGTCTCTTTTTGGAATCAAGAGAAGAGAATCATGAACGTAAGCACCTGAAACATCGAATACTGGATTAGAGTCATTTGCAAGGTGATTGATAACTTCTCGCATGAATACAGATCCCATTCGTTGGATCAGGAACGAGCAGGCTGAACGTCTTGCCAGCTTCTTCGGCATTGGAATATCGCCGTCTTTAAATGGATTAAGGGTGTTTGGAATGATTTGATTTTTTGATACTGAATTGATAATGTCTTTCTTCCAGTTGATTGCTTCGGGATATGATTTTTCCATTATCTTTTTAAGTTTTTTAATCATTTCCAAATCCAATACGCCCTTGTTATCCTTTACAATTGTTTTGTTGATGGCACCGTAAAGCCAGGGATTAATAAATGCTTTGACCTGCTTCTCAGTAATGGTGAGCTTCTTCTTTGCTCGATCAATAATGTCCAAATAAGGGCTTTTACCGGACTCTAAACACGCAAGCCCGTTGATATCATTTGAGAGATTGAACAAAATACTAATGTCATTGGCAGCGATGTCAAAATACCATAAATCTCGACCGTCAGGATGCTCAACGCAATCCCTTAAATCAGTGGGAAAAGATGTAATGTTAAATTGTCGAAAATAAGTTCTTGATCCCGGGTTTCTTAAAATGGCCGTTCCTTTGCACCATCCATCATTTTGCTTTAGACTAATATTAATGTTTTTTCTAAATAGGTCTAAATCATCGGTAAGGGGTCTGCTGTCAAGTTTATCCCGATTGATTGGAATTCCCTTGTCCATAATATCAACTAAATCCATATTATACTCATGAATCTGTCTGGGATGTCCGTATTTCAGGAACGCTTTACGGGGATGGATATATTTTGATTGGGAAAGATAATGGTCATAAGATTTATTAACGTCTCTTTCAATCGTTCTTATTAATTCGTTTGCGTACTTTTTACCTGATTCTTTAAACCATTGTAATACTGCATCATGTCCTGCAATCCCAAGTAGAAGAACCGGTGCAATGCCATCAATTAATGGAACTGAAACGTATTTTAAATCATCGCTGTAAAAGATCATGGGAAAATTCGGATCATAAAGAGCATAGAAAGATTGAGGGTAGTAGGTGTTATGATAGAGGAATTGATCTTCCAGCTGTTGTGAATGAATTAGCTTGGACTGGATTCGTTGCTTCTTGGTTTTGGAGGGCTTATCATTTATTTCAAGCTCAATATTATCTTTATCGAGGATGAGTTGATGCATTGGGTGGTCTAAACCTTTTTTTGTTTTATACTGATATTTTATTCCTATTTCATCTGCCCATTCTAACCAAGTCCTTCTACTCATTTCTAGTTTGGCACTTTTTCTAACTAAAGATGATGGCATGATGGGAGATGTTGTAAATCTTCTCCAAATGATGGCTGAAATCATGGTATAAACTGCTGGAATTCTTTTATGTGATTTGGTGATAGACTCAATTTTAGATAGAAATGGATTAAGCGGAATCTTTACCCATCTCGGAGAATAATTAGTTGGGAGATAGATTACATTTCTTTCTAAATAATCCACGTATTTGATGTGGCTGTGATACTTCTCAAATACAGAAAGTAGAAGATCCAATGTTGTCGCTCCGTAATGTTTTTCACAATCACGGACATATCGGTAAAGTTCCTGAAGTTTCTTGATTTGGAGTTTTAGCTGTTCTGATGCATTTTCTCCTTTGCCAACCTTAGAAATCAGGTGGGGATGCTTAAAAAGTGTCTTGGGGCTTGGATTCATGGTTTCGCGGGGTATTTTACGGTGTAATATACCAGTAGTTAGTAACCTTTTGTATACATATTCTCTCTTCTGTTGTGTGTTTGTAGCCATTTTGTGTTCCTCTTCTTGTTGTCCTGATGGTTTTCCGCCTCGATTACTTTGGCTCGGAGGTCATTTCCATCTGCTTGAAAGACACCTACATTTTATATCATAGTATTTTTAATTTTCAATATATCGTGACTGAATGTTCCGTCCATTAGTTGGTATAATAATCATAGTTGTTTTCCCTTTTATTTCAAGATTATTTTGATTCGGAGGCTTTGAATTTCTCTCCAAGATTATTTCCACGGAGGATTTTAAGTTTTTATACAAGATTATATTTAACGGAGGAATTATAAAGTAAGGATTGGGTATTTATTCAATAGGCAACGTTTACTTTTTTATGATAAGGTGTGGATGTAGACTGCTTTCCCTTTTTGTGTGATTATGGCATCAAATACATTCCCCACTTGAATCTCGCCATACATTGAGAATTGATCCCTGGGTAATGAGCCTAATCGTAAGTCATCTACAAAGAAATCCTTACCATTCTCGTCAACCGGATTCTGTTTTACTTGGATTGTTACTTCACGTCCCAGCTCTTTAACTTTACCACGGAACGTATTGAGCTTGGTCCAGTTATCGTGGCCATCCATTGCAAAATAGCCTCCGACAGCAGTTAAGGTTTTCAGCATACCGTTAGGCTTCTCATTTGGTATGGATTCTGTCTTTGGTGCTTTACCCATTAACTCAAGCATCTCATCTTCAAACACATGAAATGCAGCTGATCCAATTCCTATACCATTGCTTCTACGGTGTACGATTGACCACATTGCACAGGCATATTCTTTCCTGTCTTCTGTCTTAGATTCACTCCATTTTTCAATGAAACTGATAGGAGCGTTCAGAGCATCGTTGAGTTTATTTTCATCCTTATTCTCACTATTCGTATACGATTCCAAGATGTCTGAAATCCAACCATTGTAAAGCCCCACAACAGAGGCAGATTCTGATTGGTGCTTCGTAATGTCGTAATCATATATGGGTAAATCATAACGGAATGAAAGCAGATCATTCCCAGCATCAAGACTCATGAATCGCTCTTTGACTACATTGTAAGGGATGAATAGCGGATGGTTTTCGTATGCGTCAGCTACTTCAGGCACAAACGAAACAAATGCTTTCCTGTTGAACTTGCACTCTCGGAACGTCTCGACAATTTCCAGTTCATCAGCAATTTCACTAATGGCTTGACGATCATAATTCGTTGACCATTTGAGACTCTGAACTTCCAATTGCAGATTCTTTGAGAGGATTGGTATTAACTCGTCTTTTCCATTCAAGATTGCGGCATTGATGAGATAAGTAATGAATCCCACCTTATTCCCAATGGATACAGCCTCACTTGAAACGAATGGAAGGAGTTTTAAAGAATCAATTTTACGTTCTTTAGTTCCTTCACCTTCTCTTTCGTAACCTTGAAGAAATGCAGAGCTTCCAACTTCACCGATGAAGTTCGGCTCATCAATAATAGCAAGCAGATCGCCGTCATAATCACCGTCAAGCTGTAGGATTGTTTCATTATTTACGTAAACAGATCCATGCAAAGCACCTTCAACCAATTCAGGGTCATTGCTTACTTTCACGAAGCTCATCTTATCACGAATCGGGTATCGAGTTAAGACATAATCTCCTTTGGGTTTGTCCTTACAGCAGATGACACTATCAGGT
>Ga0233448_1001880_pt1 | contig 16180 bp, 10 predicted proteins | sample SI_124_October20_2_FD_183015 | JGI IMG/M metagenome (GOLD analysis project Ga0233448, IMG submission 183015) | Seawater microbial communities from Saanich Inlet, British Columbia, Canada - SI_124_October2016_150_MG | ecosystem: Environmental > Aquatic > Marine > Inlet | place: Canada: British... | reverse complement strand
TCTTGGAAAAAGACCTTTTTAACTCAGGCATACGTCCTGCTATTAATGTGGGTATTTCTGTTTCTCGTGTGGGTGGTAATGCTCAAATTAAATCCATGAAAAAAGTTGCTGGTACTCTCAAGCTAGACCAAGCACAATATCGTGAGCTAGAAGCATTCGCTAAATTTGGTTCTGACCTTGATGCTGCCACAATGGCCGTTCTTGAAAAGGGTAAGCGTAATGTTGAAATACTAAAGCAGCCTCAGTATTCTCCATTAACAGTTGGTGAACAAGTTGCTATTATTTATTGTGGATCTCAAAACCTTCTTTCAAAAGTTCCCGTTAACAGGATTATTGACTTCCAAGAAGCGTTTCTACATCATTTGGATACCCATCATAAAGAGGTAATTGAACAACTTGGCCAAGGTAAATATACTGACGAACTTCAGGATGCTCTTAAAAAAGCTGCTGCCGAGATTTCACGAAAATTTGAATAAACGAATAAACTTAAATTATGCCAAGCCTTAAGGAAGTACGTATACGTATTAATTCTGTTAACTCCACCAGGCAGATAACCAGTGCAATGAAAATGGTTGCTGCATCCAAGTTGAGAAGGGCCCAGAATGCCATACTCAACATGAGGCCATATGCTCAGAAATTACAGCATATTATGCAGGATTTAAGCTCTGACATGGAAGGTTCTGATGAGGGATTGTACTCAGCAATTAGAGATGAAGAAAAAATTCTAATCGTAACAATAACTTCAAATCGTGGCCTATGTGGTGCATTCAATGCCAATGTTGTAAAGAGCGCAATAAGCCTTGCTGAAGGAAGATACGCTGAGCAATATAAAAAAGGCAACTTAAGTATAATGTGCCTGGGGAAAAAGGGTGCAGATGGGTTAAAATCATATGGAATTACACCCGTTGAGGTAAATAACGAAATATTCGATGACCTTACTTTTGACAATGCTGTTCCAATTGCGGAACATCTAATGGCCGAGTTTGCTGAAAAAAAATACGACAAGATTATTCTCATATACAACCAGTTTAAAAATGCAGCTGTTCAACTTTTACAAGAAGAACAATTTTTGCCTGTTGTTGAAAGTGATGATGGTGATACTAATGGCGAGGAAAATAATTCAAACTATATATTTGAGCCCAATAAAGAGGAAATTTTGGAGGCTCTTGTTCCCAAGGCCATCAAAGTTCAGCTTTATAAAGCTTTACTAGACAGTTTTGCTTCAGAGCATGGGGCGCGTATGACAGCAATGCATAAAGCAACAGAGAATGCTGATGAACTAATTAAAGATTTAAAACTCACATACAACAAAGCTCGTCAAGCATCAATTACAAATGAAATATTAGAAATTGTTGGTGGAGCAGAAGCTCTAAACAACTAGTACCAGTTTATTTAAGCACTGTTATTACATATAAAACTTAAAAAGCGCATAATCTGCGCTTTTTTCATTTCATATGGTCCAATAGTGAATTTATTTACTCCTTATGATTATCTTTGTATGACAATTTAAAAATTACCACTATGATCAAACCTAAGGTTCAAAGCGCAATAAACGAGCAAATAAAAAAAGAAGAGTTTTCGTCACGACTATATTTGGCAATGGCAATATGGTGCGAAATAAATGGTTTTCCAGGGGCATCTAAATTTTTATACCAGCATGCCGAAGAAGAGCGTGTTCACATGATGAAGCTTGTCCATTATGTAAATGAAAGAGACGGTAAGGCACAACTAATGGATATTGAGCGGCCAACTGACGAGTTCGATTCACTACTTGATCTTTTTGAAAAAGTGATGGATCATGAAAAATTTATTACCGAGGCAATAAATGAGTTATATGAGGTAGCGCTTAAAGAAAAAGACTACACAACTATGAACTTTTTGCAGTGGTATATAACCGAACAACTTGAGGAAGAAAATCTTTTCAAGACTATTCTTGATAAAATAAAACTTGTGGGAAATGACAAGGCCGGAATGTTTCACATTGACAAGGACCTTGATGGAATGGCAATTGCTATTGAACCAATTGAAGAGTAGTCTCCTTATTCTAGAATCACAACTTTATTAGTCGCTATTATACTGCCACAACACTGAAGACTTGCAACATAGATGCCTCCGGGCAAGCTTGATGTATTCCAGTTTATAAATGTTTGATTTGGTGATAAATTAAATTTTTCAACCAACTCACCATGTATATTAAATATTAAAACAGCCTTCCCATCTTCTTTAACTTGTGGAAACTTAAGTTTAGCATTTCCAGATATTGGATTAGGATGGCATGTAAAATATTCCTTTTGGAATGTAAGCTCTTTATTACCCACGAATAAATCAGAATAAATCTTGATGGCAACAGGTCTATGATCACTAACGTTAGCATCATAGGAACTCCAGCTACTAAAGTAGTCATCAATTCTCAGTGTTTCTATTCCGGAGCCTTCATTTGCATATTCGTCAAAAGTAGCGCTTGTGATAAGAGTGTGATCAAGATGTGATGGCCATGTGGGATATGACCAATAATTGGTGCTACCATTTGCAATGTCCATGTCAGCAAAGAGATAACTATCTGGTTCATTAATAAATCCTAAAAATACATTATTGGAAAAGCTTTCTGCAATGTCATCATTTAAATCTCCTGTGAGCATTACGTTTTCATTACTAAAATTAGCATCAATATAGTCACGTAAAAGGTTCGAAGCATCCATGCGTCTTTTTTCCTCATCCCAATCATCTGATTCATCCAAAATACCATCACCACAACACTTAAAGTGATTATTGATAATTATGAATTTCTCTCCTTTAAAACGGAGCTCCATAACCATTGGTGATCTTGGAAATGGCCGCCAATATGGCTGAGTTGTATATATTTCGTAGATAGTATCAATTTCTAAGACTCCAAAATTATAGATGTACGCTAGTCCGGCAAAATATCCAGATTTGAAATATCCTTCATAATTATTCATGCCTGATAACATGCTTTTAAAGGCAATAGTATCATCCAACTCTTGCATTGAAATAAGATCTACTTCCAAATCTTCTATTATCTCACTTACATAATCCATGGTGGTTTGCCCATTTTTCGGAAACCACTCAATGTTCCATGTAATCATTTCAAAGGTTGTATCTGTTCCAAAAGCTGGTATTTCAAAATTCTGCCCATGAGATAATGAGCAAAATAAAATTATCAACGGAGCAAATAATAATCGTCTCATAATAATATTGGAATTAATTGTTTTATTTCAAATTCGAATTAATGAATAGCGGATATCTAATGACCATCGCCACCCACAACTTTGAACTGATCGCCAGTTTCTTCAATTATCATTCTATATTTACCCTCTCCATATCCCGGTTGCTTAACCTCAGGTGCATAATATTTGTAGCCCTCGGGAATATCTCTTTTGGTTTTAATGTTTCCATCCATATACTTCATGAATAAATACTGATAGAATTTCTTCCATGTTTGAAAAACATTTGCGCCAACAGCATTTGAATAATCCGTAAGATAAGCAATTGATGCATCTTTATCATTATCAATAAGGGCCATCGCACCAGCATCCACAGCAGGAATTACCTCAACAAATCCTGTTTCAAACTCATTCTGTATTTTTTCAATTTCAGGATGAATAGAACTATACCTCGTATAGGCTAAATTTTGAACCTGACTAAATACCCAAAATCCCGATTCTGATGACCAGTCCATCATTGCACCATTACCAACCTCAAAATTATATGGAATCTTTGTTATACATGAGTACATCGGCATATAAACTGATCCTGATGCATCATCTACTCCCCACCATATAATTCCTCCTATTTCATCTGGCAACCAACTACGGGATTGAGATATAAATGAAAATCCTGTTTGTTGAGTTGCAGTTGCGCGTTCATTACAATATGCAACATCATCTACTTTCCACGTTAAAGGTCTCCAACGATATGGATTTCCAAACGGTCCTGCCCCGGGATCTTGACTCATATCTAATTCTGTGTTTTCAAGATGGTCGCGCATAAATCCCATCATATCCTGAACACTAATCTTTTTCTCCGGTTTTACCCATAATGGCATACGATTAGTCGCATATCCATTGGGATTTGGTGTTCCATCGTCAAACTTGTCGTTATGTTTTATGATTCCCTTTGAATAATCCCAGTATTCATCCATACCTCCTGTTACTTTATTGAACATAGTCCATACTCTTATTTCGCAAAAACGAGCGCCCCCAAAACTTACGGGAGCATAGGTATCAGAAAAGGAAAAATTCTGATCTTCTCCCACATACCAGCCCTTTTCGCGTGCAAATGAAATTACATCATCTGCATATACACAATCAATGCCATCGTTAAAAATTTCATCAATTTCATTGGATGTTATTGAGCTCTTTTTGTTAGCGAGTGGGAATCTTTCAATTCTAGCTTGATTTGCATGGCCGCTTACATAACCATCTGGGACCATTCTGGCTACCCAAACTGCACCTTTATGCCCTTCTCCTTTTCCTATTAACTCCATAATCCATACCTCTTCCTTATCAGCAATTGAGAAGGATTCGCCTGAACTATAATAACCATATTCCGCAACTAGATTGGTCATTATTTTAATAGCATGACGTGCTGATTCAGCTCTTTGAAGTGTTATATAAATCAAACTACCATAATCCATTATTGCTCCAGCCTGACTTCCCAGCTCTGAACGACCTCCATAAGTTGTTTCGCCAATGGCAACTTGATTTTCATTCATATTACCCACTACATTATATGTTTTCAAAGCTTGTTTAATTTGACCAAGATGTTTTCCAGTATCCCACTCGTAAACATCCAACATTGTTCCAATGGGATGATTAGCAGAAGGCCAGTGATATAATTCACCATATAGTATGTGTGAATCGGCAGCATAAGAAATCATGGTTGAACCATCTGTGGAAGCGCCCTTTGTAATAAGATAGTTTGTACAGGCTGTTGAGTTTTCAACCATAATAAAGCTAATGGCTATGATCAATACGGCTATTATTTTTTTCATTCTATTTTAGTATTTAATTGTGTGATTACGATAAAAACAAGCACAAATTTAGTTTATAATTATTAATCCAAACCAGATAATTAGTAATAGTTTATCGTATCATAATAAAATAGAATTTGCTAAGGCCAATGGATCACTGTTGTTTATTCCACTAATAACTAACCAGGAGATTTTAACATTGGCAAGTACACCATTTTATTATACTTCCAGGAAAATTAAAGGTTGTATTTACAATCTATAACAATTCAAGGGCATGAATTTTATCTTTTGATAATTGGTGTGCAAGTGCTTGCTTACTTGGAAACTTGTGCTCATCACGCATCCAATTAACAAAGAAAATTGTTATCTCCTCGCCATAAATAGTCTCATTAAAGTCAAATATATTTACTTCAATGGTAATTCCTGATTCTTCGTTATTGGCTTTTTCGATGGTGGGGCGATAACCAATGTTACTCATTCCCTTATATATTTTTCCATTAACCAAAACACGGCATGCATAAACGCCTATTGCGGCAATTAATTTGTATTCATCTGCAACCTCGATATTTGCCGTGGGAAAGCCAAGATTACGCCCAATGGAATTACCCTTAACAACAATTCCAGTGATTGAGTATTCATGTCCCAATAGTTTATTTGCATTTACCACATCGCCATTATTTAATAGCTCTCGTATTTTAGATGAGCTAATGGTAATGTTTTCATGTTCCTGTTCCTTAACCTTTTGGACTTCAAATCCATATTCCATCCCCAAAATTTTAAGGTTTTCAATGCTTCCCTCTCTATTGTTACCGAAATGATGATCATAACCAATTACCAATAACTTGGGATGTATATAATCAACAATAAGCTCTTTGACGAACTGCTTATAAGTTTGCTGTGAAAATTCTTTTGTAAATTCTATTAAAATGAGATTATCAATCCCTGCCTTTTTGATATGTTCTATCTTCTTTCTTTCGGTTTTAACAAATTTAATGTTAGAATTGTCATTTCCTAAAATAATACGTGGGTGAGGTGAGAAGGTTATAACCACCGTTTCTCCATTTAATTTTTTGGCTTCATTCCTCATCTTTGCAAAAACAGCTTGATGGCCTAGATGAACACCATCAAATGAACCAATGGTTACAACCGGATTATTAACCGGATTGAAATCTTTTATGCACTTATAAACCTTCACTAATTTGAGTAAATGTAGTTCATTTAACAGACGGGCAAAAATACAATATTTATGTTCACAAGCTTTCTCTAATTAACCATCCCATTGCTTATGAGATATTGTGCTATTTGAACAGCATTGGTTGCTGCCCCTTTTCTTAGGTTGTCGGCAACAACCCACATATTTAATGTCCGTGGTTGAGAAAAGTCACGCCTGATTCTACCCACCATAACCTCATCCTTGTCAACAGCTAATATGGGCATTGGATAAATATTTGCATGCGGTAAGTCAAAAACAACTACTCCTGGCATTGATTCCAATAAATATTTTACCTCATCCACTGTAAAATCATTTTCAAACTCGATGTTTACTGATTCCGAATGACAAGTAATAACAGGAACCCTAACCACGGTAGCTGTGGTATTAATATTAGCATCAAGTATCTTATTGGTTTCGTTAACAATTTTAATTTCTTCGGAAGTATATCCTTCCTCATTAAAATCGCCAGCATGTGGTAAAAGATTTAAATCTATTTGAAATGGATACTCTTTATCTGTTTCAATTTCTTTGCGCTCATCCATTAATTGATTTACAGCCTTGGCTCCGCTTCCAGATACCGACTGGTAAGTAGATATCACAAGGCGTTTTATTTTATATGCATTATGCAATGGTGATAATGCCATTACCAATTGAATTGTAGAGCAGTTTGGGTTTGCAATTATTAGATCTTTTTTAGTTAGTTTGTTGCCATTAATCTCAGGAACAATGAGGGGTACATCATCATTCATTCTCCAAGCCGAAGAATTATCAATAACATGGGAGTTAGCATTGGCAAATTTAGGTCCCCATTTTTTAGAGATATCACTGCCGGCAGAAAAAATAGAAATATCAGGGCCTCTGTTTAAGGCATCCTCAATGGAAATAACATCATGCTCAGTGTTGTTAAATTCCACCTTTCTACCAACCGATCTTTCAGAAGCAACAGGAATAAATTCAGAAATAGCAACATTTCTTTCCTCAAGCACCCTCAATATTTTATCGCCAACTAAACCGGTGGCGCCAATAACAGCAATTTTCATGCTAACCTATTTTTATCTAAAGATTAAAACCAACCTGTTGATCATTTTTTGTTGTTTCCTTATGACTAATTATCAACTATCTTTATTGATTCCATAGCCCAACAATCTACAAATTTACAAAAATGAAATCTACTTTTAGTGTTTTCATGGTCTTTCTGTCCTTATACTTGTGTGGACAAATAACCGATGATTTTGATGATGGTGATTTTACTCAAAACCCACAGTGGATTGGAAATCATGAATTATTCAAAGTGAACAATTCCTATCAGCTACAATTAAACGATAACAAAGAAGGTAGCGCATACCTATCATGTGATAATTCGCCAAGTGAAGATATGGAATGGAGATGCTGGATAAAACTTTCATTTAGCCCATCCACAAATAATAATGCCAGATTTTATCTTTTTAGCAATGAGCAAAATCTATCACTCCCTCTCAATGGTTATTTTTTGCAGCTGGGGGAGTCGGGAAGTGATGATGCAATTGAGCTTTTCAGACAAGATGGTATAGATATTATTTCCGTGTGTAGAGGTCTAAATGGAACTATATCATCTTCATTTGAAATAAGAATAAAGGTAATGCGCAGCAAGTCTGGTATTTGGAAAGTATATTCCGATCCGCTAGGCGGAGAAGATTTCAAGCTGGAGGCCGAAGGCATAGATACGACACATTCAACCACTTCACACCTGGGAATTTATTGTAAGTATACTTCCAGTAATAGTACAAAAATGTATTTTGATGATGTGTATTCGGGGCTATATATAATTGATGTTGATCCACCTATTCTGCAATATATAAGTGTGGAATCAGATAGTACATTATCCTTGATGTTTAATGAGAATATTAATCCAATTAGTGCATTAAATACCATAAATTACAATGTGGATAATGGCATTGGTAACCCCATTATTGCATATAGAAACGAAACTGACGGAACACAGGTAAGTTTGGTATTTGATACCCATTTTGAAAATGGGAAAGAATATGGAATCACAGTAACAGGAGTTGAAGACCTATCAGAAAACATAATGAATTCATCATATGAAAAATTCAGCTACTATAAGCCACAATTATTTGATATAGTTTTCAACGAAATAATGGCTGATCCTTCTCCCGTGGTGGGTTTGCCCGAATTCGAATACGTTGAATTGTACAATAGAACTGGAGTAGATATTAACCTGTCTGGATGGGTTTTGAAAATGGGTGCCGCAGAAAAAGAATTTGATAACGCAATAATTTCAGCCAAGAATTACATGATAATTTCCAAGGAACATGATAATAATGACTTGATATCATATGGCAATTTTTATGGCTTTAATAGTTTTTCCATAACTAATTCTGGACAATCCATGGAGCTTATAAATGATGGTGGAAGTATTATCTCACATGTGTCATTCACAGAAGATTGGTATCAAAACCCCCATAAGAATAATGGTGGTTGGTCAATTGAGCAAAAGAATCCAGAAAATATCTGTTCAGATATGGACAACTGGAAGGCGTCCGATAATTCAAGTGGCGGAACCCCGGGTAGCATAAACTCAAATACAGATAGTGCAATTCTACTTCCTAGCATAAGTGTTCTTGAAGTTGTTGATAACAACACGCTCATAATATATTTCAATCAGATTATGGATGAAGAGTCTTTAATCATTAACGATGCATATAGAGTTATAGAGACCATATCCTATCCTCTATTCATTTATACATTTTATGATGAGCCAAATAAGGTGGAACTATATTTTGAAAATGAATTTCAGAAAGGTATTTCATACGATATCACAATATCTGCCTCCATAAAAAACTGTATTGGTATTTCCATGCTAAAGGATACAATAATCACATTTGGTATACCCCAGATCCCTGAAAAATATGATATTATTATAAATGAAATATTATTTAACCCTTTGGATAATGGAGAGGATTACGTGGAGTTGTATAATAGATCGGGTCAAATATTTGACTTGTCGGAAATTAGGTTTGGATATGTAAAGCACAGTCCGCCCAATCCTCCTGATACAAGCATATATAATATCTCCATTAATCAAAGGTTATTTCTTCCCAAAGAGTTTATTGTATTAACAACAACTCCCAAAGCAATTATCGATCAGTATTTACCTCCCAATACTAATACTTTTCTTAAAGTTAACCCCTTCGCTGCATTGAAGAATGATGAAGGACATATTTTCATAAAAACTGATGGTAACAGATTGGTCGACTCCTTTAGTTATTCGGAAAACCTTCAGTTTCCATTGCTTATATATTATGATGGTGTAGCTCTTGAAAGGATTAATCCAAATGTGAACATAAGTAACAATACCAACTGGCACTCAGCAGCTGAAAGTGTTGGCTTTGGTACCCCTGGTTACTTAAACTCTCAGTATTATATTTATACTGATAACGAAAATGAAATAACAGTTGAGCCAAAAATATTTTCTCCGGATAACGATGGGTTTGAAGATGTTGTGAGTTTAAACTATAATTTTAAATCCCCTGGTTATATGATGTCAGTAGATATATTTAACTCCAGCGGATACCTAACACGAAAACTCATTAACAATGAATACCTTGGTACAGAAGGTAGCGTTAGTTGGGATGGAATAGACAATAATAACACAAAATCTGCTGTGGGCATTTATATTTTTTATGTCACCGTTTATGATATTAATGGTTACATTAAAAAGTATAGAAAAACATGTGTTCTTGGAGCAAAATTATAAGCTTATTATCACATCAGCTTTTGCTGAACTTTCCACCATCGGTCTGGTAGTTCATGGTTTAAAGCTGTTTGATAGTCATCGTAAGAACAAGGCACATACTGGTGACGTTTATACTTTTGGCTTACGATGTCTTTTGAGCTAACTATCATCCACCAACGATCTGTTTTTTTACTTTTCAAAAATGTCAGTTCTTCTTCAAAATTTTCTATCTGCACCTTAAATTTTACATAATTTTTACTGTCATTAGCAGGAAAATCATCTCTTCTGTTTGAAAACCCATCTAGAAAATACCACATCATTTGAGCATAAAGGTGCGCAGATGCTCCGTTGTCATCAAAGGAAGGATTTAACTCGTAAAACCCTATACTGGTAAGCTTATCGCTCATGCCGGCATATCTACAAATACGACACATTTCTTCTCCTGTAAACCCATTCGGCATTGCCTTATCCATGGCAGGTGCTTCGGAATGTTTTATGCTACCAATGTCAATACTCAATATGTCAGCATCTCGAACCATTGGCTCAACCTCTTCCATATCAGCCTTTACATTTCCCAGCCGATTTGTATCAAAATAAAGGTTCTTCATAAGAACCAAAGAATCCTGATCAACAAAATAAGTTTGATATCCAATATTTGTATAATTAAACAAAAAATTTGGTTGATGCAGTATTATATGGCTTAGGTAAGAATTACTATTTAGTTCATGTTCATCATGGCCCAGATCAAACAGAGGATCAACAGCAGCAATGTTTATTATTCTTCCAATGTTTTCGTAGGCTAAATAGTTTGCATAAGTAAGGTCTTGGCCTCCCCCTATGATAAGAGAAACAACATTGTTCTTCAATAACTCTGATACTACTTCCTTAAGAGCAAAGTAGGTGTCATCAACACGGTGACCCTTTTTAATATTTCCAACATCTACAATGTTGACATTATTCCAATGAGCAAATAATCCATAAAACCAGCTTCGTACTGAATCCGGGGCATTATCACATCCCTTATTTAAGGTAGCCCTATCATCGCCAACACCTATTATGGCAACATTATATTGTTCAATATCTGGGAACCCAAGATCCTCTGTATATATTGTAATGGCTTCTGCGAGCCTGTACCTACCAGTACTATTCGACAACCTTAATTTTTCAATGCTTACGGGTTCAAGGTAAGTGCTTATATCCATCCTCGACGTATATTTCAATCAAATCACGAAGATAAAAAATTTATTTGGGTGGCATTATTCATATGAAAGATGAAAACCAATAAACATGAAAATGCAGTAACTTTTAAGTTAAAAACACAAACAAAATAATCCATTCAATGATTATTTTTTCTTTCTGGAAGATCTCTTTTTGGGCATATTCTTAGGATCTTCAGCTATTTTATAGCAATCCTCCAATGTAAGCTCTGAAGCTTCAGTTCCCTTGGGTAGTTTGTAATTCTGTTTATCAATCACAAGGTAAGCTCCATACCTTCCGTTTAGAAGTTGGACTTTTTCATCCTCGGGGAATGATTTTATAATCTTCTCCCTATCTGCTTTTCTTTTTGCCTCAATAATCTCAATTGCCCTATCAAGAGTAATCGACGCTGGGTCGTCCTCTTTTTTTATGGACATGAAGCCTCCATTATGCTTTACATATGGTCCAAAACGACCTATTGCAACTGTAACTTCCTTGTCTTCATAGTTTCCAAGGTTACGAGGAAAGTCGAATAGTTTTAGTGTTTCTTCTAGTGTTATTGTTTCAATACTTTGGCCCTTTCTAAGTCCTGCAAACCTTGGTTTTTCTTCGGCATCAGTTTCTCCAATTTGTGCCATGGGACCAAAGCGGCCTATTTTTACAAAAATCTTTTTCCCCGAGGCGGGATCTATTCCCAGTAACCGCTCACCGCTGAATTTTCCAGATTGTTCCTGGGTGGTTTCTACCTTCTTGTGAAAAGGACCATAGAAATCCTTGATCATTTCATTCCATTCTTTTTTACCCTCTGCAATTTCATCGAATTCCTTTTCAACATCGGCAGTAAAATTATAATCCATTATCCTATCGAAATGCTGATCTAGAAATTTGGTAACCAGAATACCTATATCCGTTGGAAATAGCTTTGATTTGTCTGAGCTAACATTGTCATAATGCACAGCAGAACTGATGTTATTATCCTTTAATGTAAGGCATGTGGCTTTTTGTTTTTCCGATTCACGTGTTTCCTTAACTATATATTCACGTTTTTGAATTGTTGATATGGTAGGAGCATAGGTTGAAGGACGGCCAATACCAAGTTCTTCCATCTTTTTAACAAGACTAGCTTCAGTGTACCTAGGTGCATGCTTTGTAAACCTTTCACGTGCCCTCATTTCCATTAGGGAAAGGGCATCACCAACATTCATGGCAGGAATTAGTCCTTGTTTTTCACCATTGTCGTCATCGGTTGATTCCAAATAAACCTTCAAAAAACCATCAAATTTGATTACCTCGCCGGTGGCTGTGAATTTTTTATCGGCGCCTGAAGATTTTATTGATACTATGGTTTTCTCTAATTTCGCTTCGCTCATTTGTGACGCTATTGTTCGCTTCCAAATTAGGTCGTACAATCTTTTCTCATCATTGTTAGCATCCACAGAATGATTTGAAAGGTAAGTAGGCCTTATGGCTTCATGTGCTTCCTGAGCACCTTTTATTTTGCTGGCAAATTTTCTGGTTCTAACATATTCCTCACCATAGGATTTGGTTATTTCAGATGTAGCCATTCCAATTGCAGTATTGGAAAGGTTAACGGAGTCGGTACGCATGTATGTAATCTTGCCAGATTCATAAAGACTTTGAGCAATGCGCATGGTGTTTGCCACTGAAAAACCAAGTTTACGTGAAGCTTCCTGCTGCAATGTAGATGTTGTAAATGGTGGAGCTGGTGATTTTTTTGCTGGTTTCTTTTCAATGGATTCAATACTAAAGTTGGCTCCAATATTATTCCTTAGGAAATCATGTGCCTGTTCTTCCTCCTTAAATTTTTCAGCATACTCTGCAGTGAAAATCTGGTTAGGTCCATCGGGAGCTAACTCGGCTACAATTCTAAATGCCGAAGTGCTTTTGTGATTTCTTATTTCATTTTCCCTTTCAACAATGAGTTTAACAGCCACAGACTGAACGCGACCTGCAGACAATGATGGTTTTACCTTTCTCCAAAGTAAGGGAGATAATTCATAGCCCACAAGCCTGTCAAGCACGCGTCGTGCCTGCTGAGCAGAAACAAGATTTTTATCGATTCCTCTTGGAGACTCTATGGCCTTTGTGATGGCTACCTTTGTTATCTCATGAAATACAATCCTTTTGGTATTATTATCATTTAAACCCAATGCTTTGTAAAGATGCCATGAAATCGCCTCTCCTTCACGATCCTCATCGGATGCTAGCCATACTGTATCAGCTGATTTAGCCATCTTTTTTAGTTCACTTACTGTTTTCTTCTTATCAGGACTTATCTCAAACTTGGGTTCAAACTCATTGTCAACATCAACACTTAGTTTGGTTTTATTCAAATCCATAACGTGTCCGAAACTTGAGCGAACAGTAAAATCCTTCCCGAGAAAACCCTCAATTGTTTTTGCTTTCGCAGGTGACTCAACGATTACTAAATTCTTGGTCATAATATTTCCATTTGTTAAAATCCGTAAATCCGGAATTTTTGAGAAATCGAGGGTGCAAAAGTATATAAATCTTCCAAGACCTAAATTTTATACCTAACCTTTACATGCTTAATAATATGAATTTCAACTATTGCATGTGATAATAAGGGGGGCTTATCCTCATGTTTTCAGCTGATTAGCCTCTGATGATTATTTCCTAATTCAAAATTTTACCTATAAATAACAATGTGTATCAAAAAATATTGTGTGTGGTTAATGGTTACTAAAGCAACATTTATAATCCTAATTCGTTTTCATTTATGATATTTATGGGCTTGGAACAAAAAATAGTAATTAAATAAAGAAATATACAGATGGAATTGGTGTAAAGATGTTATACAATCTTTTAATTCGTCTTATTTTTAGTTAGTTAAAAAAACAGTACTTTTGCAGCGACCAAACCAAAAAAACTTATTAGTGAAACTTTTAATATTTAGAAATTTATTGATGAAAACAAACCTTAAAAAAAACCTCAATTTATTTTTTTGGATTGGTTTAATTATTTTGATGAGCGTGTCTTGTATACCTCAGAAGAAAATGGTGTACATGCAAGCTCAAGGTGAAACCGATACCATTACCAAATTCCAAAACGAGCGAAAGATTGAATACAAAGTTCAACCCGGTGATAATCTTTACATTCGTGTTGTTACCCTGGATGAAAAAACTACAGTACTTCTAAATCCTCTTACCACTGGAGGAACACAAAACATAGGTAATGATGCATCTGTTTATTTAAATAGCTATAATGTAAATGAAGAAGGTTACCTAGACTTTCCCATGATAGGTGAGGTAATGGTTCAAAACATGAGTGTGGAAGAAATAAAGAATGTAATTCAGGAGAAGCTTACAATATACCTAAATGAGTTTATAGTTATTGTAAAGCTTGTTAACTTTAACATTACCTTACTTGGTGAGGTTAAAAATCCAGGGCAGTACAAGATTTATCAGGATAACATAAATATTTTTGAAGCCGTGTCAATGGCAAGTGACCTCACGGATTTTGCCAATAGAAATAAAGTTGCAATCATAAGACAAACCAAAAATGGATCTGAGGTGGTATACATAGATATGACCAACAGAGATCTCCTGCTTTCGGAGTATTTCTATCTCAAACCCAACGACATTGTATATGCGCAACCTGTAAAAGGTAAACAGTTTACATTTGCTAACTTCCCCTATGGCATTATCTTTGGGTTGATATCTTCAACGGTACTTATTCTTTCATACATTCAACAATAGTAGATATGGCAATGGAAAATTTTGAAGGAATACAACAGCATGAAGAAAGCATTGACATAAAAGCTCTCTTTTTCAAATTTATTAGTCATTGGTATTTGTTTGCATTAACACTGTTTGTTGCTGTTATTGTGGCATTTATGTTTAATAAATACACCAGTCCTGTTTATGAGGTAAATACCACTGTTTTGGTTAAGGATGAAAAGGGTGCCCTTGACCCTTCTTCCATGCTTGGAGGCCTTGGGCTAAGTAACAACCAACAAAATGTGGAAAATGAAATAGGAATTCTAACGTCTTTTTCCCTTTCATACAGGGCAATTAAAGATCTTGATTTTGAGATTTCATATTTCATTGATGAGGGATTAATTTCAACTGAACTGTACCATACATCACCCTTTGAGGTAATAATGGATACCAGTATACCTCAAACAGTTGGTCAGAAGTTCAATGTTAGAATACTCAGTTCCAGTGAATATTCAATAGAGTTGAACGGAGAATTATTAAATAAATACGACTTTTCCACAAAAGAAAACGTAGGTGATGCCGTTGAAAGTGGAAAATGGAAAGGAACATTTCGTTTTGGAGAACTCATAGAAAACGAATATGGAAGCTTTAAGATTATTCTCAACGACAGGTTTGATTCAGAAAAAGATTTTGAGTCTTCGTATTATTTTATTTTTAACGATTATCTAAGCCTGACGAAACGATTTAGAGGCTTCGAAATTGAGCCAATAAACAGAGAGGCGTCCATTCTTCAGATAAAACTAGAGAATAACAATACCAAAAAAGCCGTTAACTTCCTAAACATGCTCACAAAGGTTTACTTGCAAAGGGGGTTGGACCAAAAAAATATGATTGCCTCCAATACTATTAGATTTATTGATGGCCAGCTTGATGTTATTTCCGACACCCTGCGCGCAGCTGAAACAGATCTGCAAACATTTCAGTCAGACAATGAAGTGATGGACTTGTCTTTCCAAGCACAGCAAGTGTTTACATACATTGAGGAGCTTCAAAAACAAAAGGCAGAGATGGTTGTAAAGTCAAAGTATTACAACAACCTTAGGAACTATATTCAGAAAAACTCACAGGATATTGATCAATTGGTTGCTCCGTCTGCAATGGGAATTGATGATCCGGTTCTAAATGCCCTTGTGGGTCAATTGATTGAGCTTTACAGCAAAAAATCTGAACTTCTACTCACGGGTACGGATAGGAATCCCTCTGTTATTAGTATAAATACACAGATAAGAAGTACGCAAAATGCCATACTTGGTAACATTGGAAACATTATTGAAAACTCAAAT
>Ga0233448_1001874_pt1 | contig 16269 bp, 5 predicted proteins | sample SI_124_October20_2_FD_183015 | JGI IMG/M metagenome (GOLD analysis project Ga0233448, IMG submission 183015) | Seawater microbial communities from Saanich Inlet, British Columbia, Canada - SI_124_October2016_150_MG | ecosystem: Environmental > Aquatic > Marine > Inlet | place: Canada: British... | reverse complement strand
CAAAGTCAGGTTCATCCTGACATTGAATATGATTTTGCCCGTGGATTGAGAGCAGCACTCCGGCAAGATCCAGACATCATGATGGTGGGAGAAATCCGAGATCGTGAAACGATTGATGTTGCTATTGAAGCCGCACTCACTGGACATTTAGTGCTTTCAACCATTCATACCAATAGTGCGGTAGAAACATTGACTCGTATTTTAAACATGGGTGTTGCCCCATTTTTACTAACATCTACAATCAATACCATCATTGCTCAACGCTTGGTGCGAAAGATGTGCCAAGACTGTAAAAAACCGACCACAATTGAAGAAGCCACAAAATTAACCGTTCAAAACGCGCTTTCAAAACTATCAGATCAAGACCGTAAAAATCATGACCCTAAACTCATTGAAGGACTTCAATTTTATGAAGCACCTGGATGTGAAAAATGCGATAAAATTGGTTTTATTGGACGGCTTGGACTCTATGAAGTATTGCAAATGACCAACGAACTTCGTCTCCTTATTATTAAGGAAGCGACGGTGATGGAAATTCAAAAACAAGCCATCGCTCAAGGCATGACAACGCTTGAACAAGATGGAATTCTTAAAGCCCTTAAAGGCCACACATCACTTTCCGAAGTGTACCGAGTGGCTCGACCTATGGACGCTTAACCTAACTTATGAACCCTTCAACTCTACAATCCGACCCTCTCTCTTCTGCCGCTTCTGCGGGGAATGCTGGAGAAATTGCTTTTAAAGAAGACATTCAAGTGTTTGATATTGGAGCAGAAGCTGATAATTCTTTTGTTGAAGATGATGGGCCTTCAGATAACAGTCTTGGAGCGATTTACCGTCGTCTAAATGAACGAGTTGAAGCTCTTTCAACGATTAAAACTAGCGATAAAGTGTCGTTCTTCCAACTCCTCGCCATCATGGTGGGAGCGGGAGTTCCGCTTGTACGTGCACTCTATGTCCTTTCTGATCAACTTCGTAATGCACGCCTGCGGATTGCTGTACGGTCCATGGCCTCTAAAGTTGAAAGTGGAAAAACATTGTCGGAAGCGATGGAAGATTTCTCTGGAATTTTTAAAGACGCTCAGATTGGTATGGTCCGTGCCGGAGAAGCCTCAGGAAGAATGAATGAAATTTTAACCCAAGTGGCGACTCAAGCGGAAAAAACCGCGGCCGTTGGCTCAAAGATTAAAGGAGCCATGATTTATCCTGCCGCTGTGATCACTATAATGATTGGAGCGATTCTTGTGATCCTAGGAATGGTGATTCCACAACTCATGGGACTGTTCACTCAATCAGGAGCTGAACTGCCTGCAAGCACTCAACTGCTCATGACCATGAGTGATTTAGTTGTCGCTCAATGGAAAACCATTCTTGCTACCCTATTTGTAGCTGGTGGTCTTTTCTACCTATGGAAACGCACTGAAAATGGCAGATACCATTGGGACGGGATTGTATTGAAAATCCCTATCTTTGGAACGTTGAGTAAACACGTTGCCCTTGCTCGATTCACTCGAACACTTTCGAGTCTAATGAATAGCGGGATTCCGATTGTAAAGAGTTTGCAAATTGATGCGGACGCTGTGGGGAATGAAGTCTACCGACGTCGTCTCTTCTTGGCGGCTGAAGATGTGTCTAGAGGTATTCCTTTGGCTGAAAATTTAACGGATAGTAATAAGATTTTCCCTGAAATGGTGGTTTCCATGATCGCGATCGGAGAACAAACCGCTGAGCTTGCTGCCGTGAGCGATAAGATTGCTGATTATTATGATGCCTCTGTTGATCAGATGGCGTCCAATATGACCAAACTCTTGGAGCCGATCATCGTGGTCACTATGGGATTGGTGGTTGGAGGATTGATCGTTGCTGTTATGCAACCAATCTTTAGCCTACTTGATGTCGTGGGCAATATTTAGACTTTTTTTTTAAATGCCTCCTGACATACAAGGGCTTTTTGAATCTATTAAAACTTGACAAATATACCGTTTTAACTTATTAGTAATCCTGCATAATCCGCTCGCATAGTGTTTCTCTTCGGAGGCGATACTGTGTGCGGACGCATTTTGCGAGATGAAGTTTGAAGCTGGGCAGCAATGCCCTCATTGATAATTCAGGAGATACAACCACTTAGTGGTTGTATGAGGGGGAAGAATGAAGAAGTTTTTCGTTCGAGAAACTTCGAAGGGCCTTGCCTTATTGATCGTCACACGTGGCATCCTCGGAGGAATCGTGGGTGCGGCACTTGGACTTGCCATGGGGCAAGGCAATCCAGTGGGAGCGATCATCGTTGGAGGCCTCGGCTTCCTCATCGGCGGTGCTTCCGCTATCGGAGAGTGAGATGTTACTAGAACCAGCCTGGGCCCTTGCTAGACTGAAGCACGTCGTCAAGATTGGAGCGGGCGTTGGCGTCATCGTTGCCTTCGCCGGAGGATTGATTTATCTCTACGTCACCGATGGTGAGAACCTCCTCGCGGTCATCGTGACCGCCTTGCTAGGATCCATCGTTGGAGCGGTGGTGGGAGCTATGATCCGGGCCCGGCATGACGAGCGTCAACGACGTCCGAAGCCCAAGACAAAAAAACTATTCCTCTAAACCCCTTGGAAGGAGGCCCGTCAAACGATGGGCCTCCACCGCCGCTCCTCCTCCAATCACATCAAATAAGCGAATTTCATCTCGCACCAACCCTAAAATCATAAAAGTCACCACTGGTGGCTTTTTCTCGTATGAATCATTTTGAGTAACTTTCGAAAATTCCTTAATCCACCTCTGGCATACCCACCTGCTCACTGATCGTGATTTCCTCAGTAAAATCTTCTGATAAACTTTCCACCTGAATCGTTGCTGAAGTTGTGTCTGGATCAAATGAAACGGTTGCGTAAGGATTTGAATAAATGATTTTATCCACAGAACTTGTGATTTCAATATCAGGATGCATTTCCGCTGTTTCGATGAGTTCATCAGTTGTTAATGTACATTCAGATACTTCAGCAAAAATACTCACGACATTGTCATCAAACTGCACATAATATTCATTGGCAATACAGGTGTCTGCACCAATCTCCAATTCTCTTCCACTAAAAGCCATCGCCCGTGCATCTTGAATCATGCCAACCACAACATCCACTGCTTGATTAAATCGTGCGTGTTTTTGTGCTGAAAAAATCCCCGGAATTCCAATTCCCATAATGATGCTCAAAACAATGAGAAATATAACCATCTCAGCCAAAGTGAACGCGGGTTGTTTAGGGAGGCGCTTCATAAGGTTATTATAACGGATTGAATGCAGAAGTGAATTCCAAAGGTCTATCAGAAGAAAAAGATTTGCTGAAAAGCACTGGATTGCTATAATGAGATTAATCTTGTTTTGTAACACCTCCCTCATATGTCCACTTCACTCATTAAGCGAATTAAGGGTTTTACCTTAATTGAGCTATTGATCGTGATCACGATCATCGGTATTTTGGCCGTTGCCTTAGTGCCACGTATTAGCCAAGGACCTGCTCGTGCCCGTGACGTGGCGAGGAAAGCTGATCTTTCAAACATTGCATCTGCACTGGAGCTTTACCATAGTGACAAGGGGCAATACCCTGGAGTTGCGGCAACAGCTGAATGCATAAAATCCGGAGATATCGGCTCTGGAGATGAGTTAGCATCCTACCTAAAAGATGGAAACATTCCTGAAGACCCAGGAGGAGGAACCAACGAGACCTTTGAAGCAAAATGTACAGATCTATATTACTACCTACCAGAAAATGGAAAACAAGCTTACGCATTGGTTTCTGAATTAGAAGTGAACACCAGTGATTTTGGTGGAGGAATTATCTGTGACGCTGTTCCAACCTGGAATGCCACCGACGATGATTGGGATTTATCAGCATCTAGCACTTGTGCCGGTGACGGATCGGAAGATTACTTCTATATGATTTCAAGCAGCTAATCGTTCCTATAGTTTTACCCCCAAAAGAGTCCGCTTCGGCGGGCTCTTTTTGATTAAAAGTGCGTATTTTTTCTATAAGCTCTATCGATGGCGCAAGATCCACTGAGCCGCACTCGGTCAACCCAAAAAACAACCATAGCTCCTGTCTACTTCATCTTTCCCCTAATCAGCTACTTCAACCTGTTATCGCGTTGTTTTGCCCCCCGCCCATGGTCTATAATGGGAAGCAGTTAATCAATGGTTCTATTGGCTTATATAAGCCAATTTTTTAGTTTTTCGACCCCCATGGGGCCGAAAACTGTGCTATGGAATTAGTTTTATGCTCTTCTCTCCCACTACAAAACGTGTGATTTCAACCTGGGTGATCGTGACCCTCATGGGTACCCAAATGTTGAACATCGACCTCTCCAAAAGTGATGCCACTAAAGTGCATTACAATGTGGTGGCGATTTTGGTGGATGAAGATCTATATAGTGATTCAACGGAATATGTTGGACTGAGCGATGAACACAGTGGCGCGTATGAGACCACGATCAAAGCGCGGGTAGATCGGTATGCGGAAAAAGTGCAAGAGGTCATGCCTCTCACTAAATCACTGATCATTCGGACTCAACCAGATGAAAAACCTGAAAACATTGTTCAAGCATTAGAAAAACTTTATTTCGAAGGGGATGGTTCCTCTGATGACTACACCCAACTAAGCGGAGTGGTCTTGATTGGAGATATTCCACTCCCTGTCGTGAAGAAGGGAGACAATCGATACCTCAGTATGTACCCGTACACGGACTTTGTTGATCGTGTTTATCTCTTCAATGATGAAACGGGTGACTTTGAACGAACGCCACAAGCCGTGAATATTCAACCCGAAGCATGGCATGGGGTTATTGTGCCACCACTAGAGGGAAACGAAGGAAATGAGCTTCTCGCTGAATATTTTGATAAAAACTACTTGTACCACCAAGGCTACTCTGAATACGCCGATTTCGAGCAAAAACTCTTTTATGCTGATACCATAGCTGAAAAACAGGTCCTAACTAAGACTGGACTAGAGGCTTATGACCGATTCACTGAACACTGGGAAGAAATTGCACACAAACAGTACTCTTCCGATTTAGCACGTGACCTTTATTTAGAAGTGAACGGATCGTTAGAAGGAGGAGACACGAGAGACAATGATGGTGATGGCCTGATCGATGAAGATCCTGAAAATGGATACGATGATGATGGAGATGGTCTTGTTGATGAAGATGATGGAAGTTTTTACGATGGAATTGATAATGATCGAGATTGTTGGGAACAAGATTCGTCTGATTGGGATAGCAATGGAGACGGACGAGACTGTTATTGGGGAGATAACTTGGTGGATGAAGACGGCTCTGATGACAACAATAATGATGGAGATCTTCTCATGGATGAAGACCCGGTAGGAGATGAAAACGGAGATGGATACCCGGGAGCAGAAGGAGTGGATGAAGATGGAGATGGAGCGGATTGGGATGGAGATGGATGGCCAAATGGTTACGAAATTGAAGTCCTTGATTCTAATCACCTCAAAAAACGACGGCCTTTCTGGATGAAAGCCAAACATCTTCCTGACGAAGAACAAGACATCTTGGCGGAAATGTACATCGATGAGCAATACCCAACATACGACCCTAACTGTTGGACTCCTTATATTGAAGCGCCACTCCCCTCTTCTTATTTTGATGGAACGCTGAGTTTTAATTCAAGTGCGACGAATAGAGATGGAGACGCTTGTTGGGATTCAAGGTGTTCTGACATGGCAGACGATGATGATGAAGATGGATTCTGTGATGAAGACACGGATGATGACAACGATGCAGATGGAGATGGATTGGTCGATGAAGATCGAGGAGAAGACCCGGAAACATCAGATGATGGTGGAGACATGTTTGCCGATCTCCCAGACATCCACTCTAAACAAGTGGTGGAGAGTTTCTTCAAACAGTACCCTGAACTTTTTCAAAAATTCATGGGGAATATAAACATATGGACAGACTTCACGGGACGATATCAATACGCCTACACGGGTCCATTAGGAGCAAACTTAAGTGACAGAGAAACCATTCCTGGACTTATTGGGAAGCGTGACACCTACGCGCAACTCCTTCTATGGGCGGCCAATGACATTTTGGAAGATGCCATCACCGAAGTGGTTGATGACGTGGCCAACGACATTCCACTCATCGGAAAAGTGGTCATCTCTGGAACCATAACCGATAGCGAAGGAACTGAAGAAGATTATGAATACACTTTCCGGAATCACAGTAGTAAGAGTCGAACGGCCAAAGACAAAGCGTATATCAATGGAATGAAATCGACCGAATTGGATTCAGTGAGTCAGTGTTCACTCTATCGTGGTTCGTATTCAGAGGAAGAAGAACTCAGCCAATTAGTCATCGCATTACGTGTCTATGACTATGAAACCGCGGGGAATTATGAAGACGATGGAGAAAACTGGGGAGGGTGTTTTGGAAACTATTATGAAACACCCGATTACTGTTTCCCAGAAATGGCCACCAATAAAATCCGTAATCGTGCAGGAACTAGAGAAATTTCCGACCCCGCCGAAGCGGATAGCATTTATGTGGATTACCGATCCTGTTATGACTTCCGTGAAGAAGAAGGTTTCTGGGGAGATGACAGTAATAGTGGGTATCAAAGTTACGCCGCTGGATTCCTTGATGAATACTCTGACCTCATTGAATCTATTGATGATGGTGACCGAGATGAATGCGAAGACCGATGGGATTACGATAGCGATGGAGATTGCGATGAAGATGATTTTGATTTAGAAGTCCAAGAGATCATTGATGAATTGAATGATGATGATGCTTTTGATATTCCCGTACCAGACGTGGATGGCCTCTATTTATTTGGAGAAGACGGCGATGATATTTACTTCACATTAGGAGCCCTACTCACTGAACTAGGCATTGATAAAGATAGCCAACAAGAAATTGGTGGATTCTTTGGAGGAGAAGACTTGGAATTTGAAATTGATGTGGATGCCTATGATGACATCGACACAGCGACACTAGAAATTGAAAAACACTACAACACCTCAAGTTGGGGAACGCTCTCCAGTAATGAAGATAGGGCACTCACCTTGCCGAGCACGCTTCAACACATTGAACCACTCAACTCAACAATTGCTAGACAACTAGAAGCAGGCTTTAGCCCGGCATTGCCCATTGATAAAATTCGACACGTCACCTTCCAAGATAACAACTATGAATACGCGAAGGTTGATTATATCAATGTCTATGACGCTGAAGACTGGGATATTTTTGAACAAATGATCATTGATAAAGAGGCTGAGATTTTAGCCAATATCCCTGGAACAGCTAGTTATGATGGATTCCTAACCAACCTTATTGAAACGGAAATCTTTGGAGAGCAAATGGAAGACGCGTTCAATTGGTGGTCACTCAACATCGATCAAAAACATGAATGGGTACTCAATGCATATTTGAATAATGAAACAGATTCGTACGTCGCCGAACTGGATGATGGATATGAAATGTTCTACTTCGTTGCGGATGGACAAGCAGACTTTGCTAACATGGACTTTTACGCGAATGTAGTTCCCGACGATCCAGACATTGATTGGGGGGGAGGCGAAGTGTCTACCATCTCAGCCGGTGGTCCAGACGAAGAAATTCCTGAAGACCATGACCCTAGCAATCCCAACGGTGATTCACCTTCTTGGTTTCCAATCCAATGGATCATTGACCTAATCGATTGGGCGATTGATTTAGGAGCCAGTGTTGCACAGTCAACGCTCGGAGCGATTGATAGTGAAGGTGGCACTGAACTCTCTTGTGGCCCTGGAAGTGATTCTGATCCTGACTCCGATTATGATGGAATTCCTGATGCGGTGGATGAAGAACCTTACTCCATGGATGGCGATGGCGATGGCGTTCCCGATGGTGCTGGAAGCACCGCACGACTATCTCTTGAATGGGAAGACGAACGTGTGCTCAATGCAAACAATGCCGAAGTGGCCACATTAAAAGTGAACAGTTTAAGTGATTCCGGAATTCTAAACACCTATGATAGTTATTCAGAAATTGAGTTAGAAGTGACTGATGGAGCTGGACATGTTGAAATCTTAAGCATTAGTGGTGCACATATTGTGAATGGGGAAGCGGAGGTTAAAATCGCGGCAACCCCTGAGGATGGAACCTTCCAAATTCGTGCGATTGGAGTCACTGACAATCTATCGGGCGTCTCTTCTAATACACTCTCCATCACAAGTAAACGAAGTTATTTAAAACTATCCACCTACGAAAAAGAGTACGTCACCGAAGAAGCTATCTATAATACCGAAACCCTTGAATCGGTTTTGGTGCTCAATGAAAATGATGAATTGATTGCGGTGATCGATTCTAAAACAGGAGAAGTTGAAATGGTGGATGAAGTGAACTACCGACTAGAAGCAGAGACCGGAACAACGGACACCCCCACCCGACTGGTTATTATTGAAAACGCGACTGATTATTCTCTCGCTTACTTCTTCTTACTCCCGGATGTTGAGGAAGTGGTTATCGATTCAACCAGTGGACTTTCTGGAACGGTGAATGATGTACGTGTTGTGGATTCAAATGCCGAAGATGAATGGACACTTGAACAAGAAGAAGATGGTGATGTGAATCTCCTCTTAAACAATGAACTCTATGTTGGACTAATTAAACCGGATGGTCGTGTCTACTTGAGAGAAGGCTATGTGATCGATCTTCAACCAGGAGATGCTTACCTTGAAATTGATAATCCTCACATGCACGTGACGATCAATTTAGGAGAAAGTGTTTTGGTGGATGTTGTGATTGGAACGGAAATCAGCTTACTAGACATGCTTGATTTGGAAGAAGAGGAAGCAACGGAAGACGAGGTCGAAGAAGTGGATGAGGAAGTTGCATTTTCTTCGGACTCAATGAATATTCAAATTTCCTCCGAACCGTTGGCCACCAGTGATCTCCTTTCCATGTTCCACATAAAAATCGCACATGCTTCGAGCGTCTTTATCGATAGCGATGGAGATGACTTGGATGATTTAAGTGAGTGGACCATCAATACAAATATCAATGATGTGGACACCGATAATGATGGATTTGCTGATAGTGTCGAGTTAGACAGTGGATACGATCCGAGAGTCGCGAATGAACGTCTTTTCACAGATATCTTTACCAATCACGAAGCGTACAGCGATGTGGTGACGCTCTTTGTTCGTGGAGTGATCGATGGTTATGCTGATGGGTCATTCCGGCCGGAACAGTCCATCACACGAGAAGAGTTCACAAAACTCAACCTTGGAGCAGTTTGTATTGACTGTACCGCCTTCTACCAAACGGTGAAGGATGACATTTCCGATGACTATCTAACACACCCATTTCCAGACTCCGACATCGATCCTAATCTCTATTACTGTGTGGCTCATAGTCGAAATGAAGAACTTGTTTCTGGATACAAATCCGGAGACTACGCCGGCTACTATCTTCCTGGTAACAGCATGAGCCGAGCAGAAGCCACCAAAGTATTGCTTGAAACGGTGGATATTTCCGTGACTGAAATCAATGACCTAACACTCCCTTGGTACACCAACTATATTGTAGTGGCTCAAGGATATGGACTCTACCCCGCTGGTCGTTATGACGAAGTGGACAATTATAACAACGATGACTTTGAGTCTTGGTTGATGTCTGAATTGACCGATGAACGCGCTGTTAAAACGTGGCTTGAAGGCCCAATCACCCGTGGAGAATTTGCCATGATGGTGGGAAATCTTTTACGGATTCAAGATTGTAGAGATGATGACACTGATGGCGATGGATTGAGCGACAATAGTGAAACGTATAATTACGGAACCAATCCTTATAACCCCGACACTGATTATGGTGGAGTGGATGACTACACTGAAGTGGTCAACAATCAAAACGCGGTGAACGATCCTACCGACGATTATGACTATCAAAATGATGGAGTGGCGGATCAGGACACCGATGGAGATGGACTCACGGATAATGAAGAAGCGGAACTTGGAACTGATCCTTATAACCCTGATACCGATGAAGGAGGTGTTTACGATGGAGATGAAGTCGATGCGGGAACCAACCCAGTGGATGACCCTGACGATGATTCCCCTGCGGATGATGACGATGACGACGACAACGACGACTTTATAGACACCACCACCGATACCGATGGTGACGGACTCACTGATTATGAAGAAAACGAAATCTATGGGACTGACCCTGGGGATCCAGACACTGATGAGGGAGGCATCACCGATTACGAAGAAGTCATGGCGGGCAATGACCCACTTGATGCAAGTGATGAAGGAGATGACCTTGATTACAGCTCTGGAGCTTATGTTTCTGGATACTACCTCACCCGAGATTCTGTTTATGAAGTTGAAACACTAGATGATGTTTCATACGAAACGTTCCTCTACACAAAACTAATTCCTGCGGATGGTACTTCACAAATTTTCTTAAAAGCTCAAATCGTTGATGATCTTGGATTCCAACTCACCGAAGACAACAGCAGTGTGGTTGAATTTGTTGCGGTTGATCCTGCCAATCCTTACGCTGAAGTCTTACGTGAAAATATTCAAATGACCGACGGATTGGCGGAGACTGAACTATTGGCGAGCACAACGTCTGGGTACTTTGAAGTCACCGCCACAATCAGCCCGAATGAACTTCCGACGGATCAAACCACCGTCTATGTTTACCCAGGAGAGCCTTACACGATTGAGATGGAGGCTGGGTCAACTTTCTTAAAAACCGGTGGATTGAATAAAACCACCGTCAATCTCTCGCTCCTTGATTTCTATGGCAACATCGCCAATATGGATCCATCAACCGTTACGCTTAACTACGATGGGCCCATTGAATTGGATGAAAGCCTCGATGATGATCCTGAACAAGAAGGCATCCAAATCCCAAGCTACGAAGGATTCTTTAGTTTTGATGTGGTCTCCGGGGACGAAGAAGGCACTGGAACGATCACCGCTTCGGTGAACGATGTTCAATCAACATTAGAAATTGGCGTCTACAACGACATTAAAATTGAACTCTTTGCGGCGAATGAAGAAATGAGTGCCAATGGAGAATCGACCACCACGGTCACCGCATGGGCAGTGCTTAATAATTCAGGTGCCCCCCTCACCGGGTTCAATGGTGAAATCACCTTCTCCTTAATGGATGATATTTATGGAACGCTTGATGACACCACCACTCTTGAAATGGTGGATGGACAGGCCGACATCAACTTCACCACTGACACCATTGCTGGAACGGCTTATGTCACCGCAAACATGCTAGGATTTGATCCTTCTACACAAGGCATCGTCCTCCTCCCCAATGAAACCTACTCACTTGAGCTGTCTTCCGACTCCACGGTTTTGCCAACCGGTGAAAGCATGGAGGTCAATATAAAAGCGTTTGATGCTTATGGAAACTTTGCCCAAATAGACTCGTCCACCGAAGTCTCGCTTCGCCTCACTGACACGGGAAGTGAACATGGAGAACTGACTGATACATCGGTCACCCTTTCTGATGGAATGGGCGTATTCAACATCACGGCTGGGGAATTGACTGGTCCGATTCACGTCATTGCCTCAGGTGATGGATTGGAATCTGGACTCCTAGAAGTGAATGTAGTGCTTGAATTTGAAGGAGAAGATTTTGCCACGATTGAACCGCAAACGCTCTTCGCATCACTCCTTGGATCTGAATTTGGTGATGTCACTACGGAAGATTATTTTGGTGGATGGTACACGTTTAGTGGAAAAACACAGGCCTCTGTTAGTTTGATCAGTAACCCTGAACCAAGCACCCGATTAACCTCAATTGATTCACAAGGAAAACTCACCATCATGGATGGAAACGCGGTTGATATCTCCGTTGTCCCTGCAAATGGTGACACCTTCCCCACCAAGTTTTTTGTTAAAAACCTTCTCACTCAGATGACGATTGCGGAAGGAACGATCATCCCTGACAATTCTAATTTCTACATCATTGATGATCTTGAATACGATCTTGCTACTAGTGAAGACGACGGGATGTATGCTCAAATGCAACTTGAAAGTGAACGATTTGAACTAATAGAAAATAGCGGAGATGTTTCACTCCTTGAAGATGGGAATGAAGTGGTTCGACTACAAGCCAATGGTCAGATTCAAATTTATGATGCCAATTATAAACTTGCTCTCAGCGAGAGCTATGAACATTTCGCCTTTGATATCATGCTGGGAAATAGCTCACTAGTGAAAGTGCTTTGGCGTCAAACATTTGATGAAAATGTGACTGAATTGGATGACCACTTTGAATGGGAAGATTGGGAACTCCTTGGTCCAGGGGTTTACTACACCGGGATCAATTCTGAAACCTATGGCTATGAAACTGCCTACAGTGGGAACTCTAGTACGAATCCTAAAGGACTATTTGTGGTGGATAAAACCCAAACACTTCCATCCAGTCAAAAACCAGGACTAGGAAATAATTCACTTGAAACGGCCCATATCTCCCCTGGAGTTGGATTTGAAGGAGACAATAAGTTCATGCTCTACCTTTCCGATGGAATGACCGTTGGAGAAGCCAATCTAAGCTACGCATCTGACATTGGAGTGGTCTTGGGTGATCCAACCATTCGAATCACCCACTACAATGCCCAAGAGGTTTCCAGCACTGGATTCACTTCGGGAGTGGGACGATTGATCATGGCAGGGGATGAAACCATTCAAGATTTGAGTGCGATTGATTACAACACGGATGGGCTCACGGATCTCATGGTGGCGTTTGAAGATGGGGCTGTCCGCATCTTAGAAAACACCAATGCCTACCCTCGATTTAAAGACAAGGGATTAGCGATGAACCTCACCAATGGAATCATCGATATGAGTGAAGGCGACTTCAATGACGATGGCCAGATGGATGTGGTTGTCGCGACGCAAGAGGCTTGTATTGAAGGAGAGATTTGTATCTATCTCTACACCAATTACGACTCTAACTTTGTTCGCGAAAATCTTAATTTAGAGATTGAAGGAAGCACGATCAAGGAGATTGAAGCGGTTGATTTGAATGAAGATGATTATCCAGACTTGGTGATCTCAGACATCAATGGAACCATAACCGTCTTCTACAACGATGAAGGAACGATCCTCACGGAAGGAAATGAAGTGGGTAATGTAGGAATCCAAGTGGATGATTCTAAAAACTTGGCTGAAGAAGTCATGGTCTATTACAGCGGCATGGCGGCAGAATCGAGTAAAGATTCTTTTGATGATGGTTACTACAAAGAAATTCCTATTCCAGTGGAAGGAGGGACTTCAGAAAAATTGGCCTCTCTCGACACTAGCGACTTCGCTAGCGGTGGAAGTTTTGATGCTGGAACGTTTGATAATTTATTGAGTATTTTTGAAAGCAATGGAACGGACACGTTGATCTACGAAAAAGATGAACAGGATATTAAGAGCACCGTCCCCTTCTTATTCATGGATGTGGACACCAACCTCCTCACCTCAACGAAGTATGGATTGGACATTAATGGTGGCATTGTTGAAGACGGAGACACCGTTGAATACACCATCACACTCACCAACACTGGCTCGTCTATTAGTGACCTCAACGTCGCTGATGTGGTCAGCGGTATGTTGACCTTGGATTGGGATAGCTTTGAATGTTCAGGCTCTGGTTGTGGGGAGCTCAATGTGATTGAAACGGGACAATCAATTCGTCCGTTTGTGATTGCGGGACTATCACTTGGAAGTGGAGACACGATCACCTTGAGTTACAGCGGAGCGGTGAAAGGAATGGCCACACCAACGGTTCAACTCATGATTGGACATGATCTCATCCCTGACTATCCAGACGACAACATTAAAGACATTGGAGCCAACCCTGAAGACAATCCTTCGGGTCAAATGGTCTTCTTTTATTCTAATGGAACCTACAATGAAGATGGCGTAGAAAAGGTGAATTATGCTAAATACACCTCGACCAACGACGCAGAAGATCTCCCCACACTTGATATCTATAAAGAGCTAGGGATTGATTTGGCCGTGGATGAAAATGAAAATGGAACCCCTGACGCGCTTGAATCGGACGATGGAGAAAGTGTGCCAGATGTCACTTCAGACCTAGCTGATATTGCTCAAGGAAAGATGTGGGAAAGTCCTATAGACGCGTTTGATGGCGATGGAGGGATTGCTGAATCTGGATCTGATTATGGCCCTGAAGATTTGATGGCCGATGTCGCTGGCGGTGTCGCCGTGGCAAGTGCTGCCCTCGATATGGCCGCGGACGCGATTGAAGGACTCTTGGCTCAACTCCTCTGTGGAGGTGGTTGTATTGGTGTCCCGGTCAACTATGCTTTCTTAGTTCCTGGACCAATCAATGTGATGGGGATTCCGGTCGTCCCAATGGACATGGCTCATATGCCGATCTTTGCTGCTCCGGTCGCCGGAGTGCCGCCTATTTGGCCACCATACCCATGGCAAAGTAGTACTGCGGTTCGTGTGTACTTCTCGATCACGTTGACCTTAGGGACAACGCTGTCGGTTTGTGTAGGTCCATACCTCGCAGGTGTGGGATGTTGGTCGGTGAATATTCCAATCATGGAAGCGCTTGGAGTTTGTGATGCGATCAATGGTGCGATTTCTGATGCCCTATCAAAAGTGAATGAATTCATTCAAGAAGGGGCCAATGCGGTCATGAATGCCGCCGGTAAAGTCGGAGGCTCTAGCGGCCGAAGTGAAAGTGGTGGAATGGTGAACTATAGCCTGGGTGATTATGACGTGGGCAATGGTGGTAGCGGTAAGAGTGTTATTCCTGGATTCCCTAAACCGTTTGCTGAATGGTTGAGAAAACAATCACTAGAAGTAGTGAATAAACTCACCGATCTCCCTGATTTCTATCTCTTCCTTCCGGACTTCAATGGAGTATTCAAATCAGAAAATCCTGAAGAATTGAAAGACGCGGATCTACGTGGACTCAATAAAATCTTGAGCCAAGTGAGCAGTATCCCACTGATCAACATTGAAACAGAAGAAGTGACCTTTAAGATTCCTTGGTTACAAGGAGATATATTGGAATACTATAAAGAAGACGCTCAACAATGGGTGGATGATGTGAAAGATCAATGGGAAGCGATCAAAGAAAACTGGCAAGAAGAACAGTTTGATGAAATCCGAGAAGAGATCGAACAGCTGATTTCGTCGGTAGAACAGAATATTGAAACGTTGGAAGATTACAAAGATTTCCCACGTGAACTTCTCAAGTTTAGAGAGATTCAGGCCTTCTATGCGAAGCAAATTATTTGTTATTTGGATCTCATCATCACGTATGTCGGTGGATGGATCACTATCAACCAGGCGCGGATCACTCAATGGATTCAAGCTTATTACGACATTAAAGAAGCCATTGAAACATGGCGTCTCATTTTCGATTTAGCGATTGATTTCCAAGCCTCCTGTGATGCGTGTACAAATGATCGGTTTAGCCTCTTCGAACTGATTGCAAAACTGTTTGTATTCATCCCGGAACCTCCAATATTGATCGTTCCACGTTGGCCAGATATTGTGATGGATCTTTCTCAAATTCAAATGGGACTCACGGTGATTTGGCCTGAGATTCAGTTTGTACCTGAGCCTATTCTTCTCCCTGAAATCCCTCGATTAGATCTTCCTGAATTGCCTATATTGGCTTTGGATTTACCAACGATTCCACTGCTCCCTCCATTGCCTAATCTTCCTGATTTGCCGATGCTACCTGGAATTCCGCTGCCGGATTTACCAAACCTTCCTCCCCCACCGGAAATTCCGAACTTAACGATTTCAATCCAAATCTTGCTCAAGATTCTTTCAAAGATTTTGAAGATCTTGTGTCTCATTCAATCTGGAATCATTCCAACGCAAGAGACCATGCTCAAGACACAAATTGAAGACATGACGCAACGGCCGTTGGATATTGTGTGGCCATTCGATCTATCCATTAGTTTCAATCTGCCAAACATTGAGATCGATTTCTACGATCGATTAGAGGTGATCACTTACCTCAATCTTGGATTAAACTTTGATGGAATTGTCACGGTTGTTCAATCCGCCGCAGATATCTCCAATGGTCTAGTGACTGATTTGGTTAAACTAGTGAATGATGGGATGAGTAGTGCAGCACAAGCGGTTGGAGATGTGGCCAACTCAGCAACCGATGCTGTGGATAGTGTCACCGATACCGAAGTTGAAGTTGATCTCTCTTACCTTAATGAGATGGATGGACTGAATGACTTCGCCTCTGTCTTAGATGGTGGA
>Ga0233448_1001850_pt1 | contig 16391 bp, 25 predicted proteins | sample SI_124_October20_2_FD_183015 | JGI IMG/M metagenome (GOLD analysis project Ga0233448, IMG submission 183015) | Seawater microbial communities from Saanich Inlet, British Columbia, Canada - SI_124_October2016_150_MG | ecosystem: Environmental > Aquatic > Marine > Inlet | place: Canada: British... | reverse complement strand
ACGAACCCCATCATTACATCCATTCCATGGAGTTGCGTGAAGTAACCGCCTATACCGTATATAAGTGATATTGCAATTCCTACCCAAGTGATTGTACCTTTCATAATAATGTCCTATGTTGTTAAAAATTAATCAGCTGTTATACAGCCAATGATTGGTGGTGCAAACCCGTCACAGTATACTGGAGGCAGTTGTCTAAAGTATACAGCTGGTGAGGGGTCAGTCAGCTCTAGTGTTGTATCTACTAGACCTTGTACACCCTTAGCATCTAATGATTCATCTATCAGAACCATCAAGGCACACTCATCAAGTAAGTGTACTCGATTAGTATCTATCTCACTTTCTAGGGGTGTAAAGTAAACCCCCGTCAGACTGTCTACGCTGTCACATCTATACTCCCAGAAGTATTTAGACTCTGAGACTTCGTTTAGGAAACCTGAACCTGTTGCGTAGTTATCCACCTTCGCATGGTCAGCACTTGCTGTTGCTATGGATAGTGCTAATAATAGTATTGTTTTCATAATGTCCTCTTTAGTTAATTTAGGATGATCTCGACTTCTGGCGCATTGGAATACCCTAGGCGATATAGCTCACCATTCGGGTCTTCCATAAATTCGTACTGATACCGCTCTGACACTACATCGCTCTCATCTGTAAGCTCTTCTACTTTGTGAGTAGCATCAGTAATGCCTACATCTCCGTCAGCAAGCTTAGAGGTCATTAGCCATTGGTCTTTAGTATCTAAGACTATCTGTAGGTAGGCTTTAGTTTCAACAGGATATTCAGCCATCAGGTTAGTAATGTCTTGCTTGTTATTAATTGTGTTTGGGAAGTTTCTCATTTTATATTGTCTCCTTTATAATCTATTAGAAGCAGGCTCCGCACAGGCACGAGCGGAAATGCTCGAAAACAGACCGAGCGGAGAAGTAGACCACTGCGAACAGCGCGAACCGCAGCTAACACTAGCATTCCAATAACCACCCAGCTTCGCACGATAAGGAGCATTATAATGCTGTCCTGCTACTCCTGAATCGTTGGCATCAAATGCGTTTACCCAAGATGCGCCAGAACTGTAAACACCACCAGTATCTCTTGACCACTGATATAATGCCCCAGCCATATCTTCACAACCAATATCTGAAATCATCCTACGTCCAGCAGTATCCGAGTGGCCTCCTGTTGTTACGGGGTCTGCTGACCCTGAGATGTTAGTTCCTTGATTAGAACCAATACTTGCTGTCACAAACTCAACTTGACTAATTAGCTTCTGCTTAATATCCCCAAACCACTGCTCAAACTTATATCCGTGCCAGCCATTACTACCGTCAGCTATAGTTCCACCATAGACCGATTTAAGAAGCGTGCCTACATAACTAGGTAAGTAAATACCAATCCAGTTACCATCGTTGCTTAATGTCATGCCTTCGGGAGCAGAGTTAGGTCTATTAAATCTATCCCATACTGAACGCGGGAGAATATCACCTGTCAGATAGCCAGTTAAAGCGTGCCCCGATATAGTCCCTACCGATACGCATAGACAATGAAACCCCGCTATCTTACGAGAGTTAGAGGCAGTATAACCTGTGGGTGCTGTTGAGTTATTACTAAGAATAACACCACCCGCTTCAAGTAGATAAACATAGAAATCTTTACCCGCTCTATTCGCTGCTGTAGCGTATGTAGCCGCGTCCCAGTTGCCTGCGGTATTAATGTCTTTAGTGGTAGCCGCTACTTCAACTAGAGTACCATTCACCACGCCTCCAAGATCAGGGATAGTAAGTACGTTAGTTGCTGCACTAAACAGAGTGCCTTGGTCTAAGAACGTTGAGGATGTGAATCCTGAGGAGGGTAGGTTAGTTAAGCCTGAAGCATCACCCGTAGGAGATAATACAGTAACACCAATATCAGCATCTTTAAGAATAGTTGCATCAGCAGGTTCTTTAGTAGCAATAGCCGTATCTGTCTCTGTCTTTGTGTATGTTGTTGCTTGAAGCGCAGCACCCGCAGCAGCAAAGTCAAACGCCCCACCTGCGCTATTTAATAATGTATTTACTTTAATTGTACTCATATATATCCTTAAACTATTGTCCAGCTACTGCCGGAGGGGACTGATACAACTATACCAGAATTAATTGTTAGTGGGCCGCCTGATACGGCATTGTTACCTGCTGTTATCGAGTAGTTAGCACTGATTGTGTTGTTATTTTCATACAGTGCTTTAGTTGTAGTGTTAGCATCTATATTATCTAAAGCAGATTGTAATCCTGTTGTATCTGCAATAACTAAAGCTCTAGCAGCTGATTGATTACTAGCGTTACCAATGAATACATTACCATCATTCAGGTTTGGAGTAGCGTTAGTACGTCCTGCACCACCAACTTTAATAGTACCATTACTTGAGTGTAAGCGTTCTACGGTACCTATGTTTTGTATCTTAGCAGCCTCTCCTGAAGGAGCGACATTAGTTAATGTACCTGCAGTTGTAGAGATGTATAAAGTATCACCTAAAGCCCAACCAGTGTAATCTGTCTGAACGCCTTTAAGAGAACCAAAGGTTACAATCTCTAAAGTGTTGTTATCTGTAGCTGTTGTAGCCGCTAAACCAAAGGCTGGCATAGTAGCAGCATCAGCATCCGCTAGGGTTACTGTAGGTGTATTACCTGAGATCCCTGAGATGGCTATAGCCTGTCCCTTAGTAATTGTACCACCTGATGTATTCTTAGCTGTAAATTGAACAGCTCCGTTTAGCGGCCCAATGAAATCAGTAGAGGTTATTGTACCGGTAGTAGTAATATCTCCTGTAAAGTCTGCTCCAGTTAGTGAAGCCTTAGCAGCAATAAGAGTATCAGCCTCACTCTTAGTATAAGCATCTACGAACCCACTTGTAGGGACATAGGCTACAAGCTCTACTATATCACTTACAGCAGCACCTACCGTTAATACTATTGTTAATCCATCACTAGCTGTGAAATCCACACCTACGATTAGTTTGACCCCGTTCTGGAATACATCTATATACCCTAAAGCATACCCAGAAGATGGGATAAAGTCTGTCTGTCCAGCAGTCGGTGTAATCGTATCGACCATACGAATAGATGCAACTCCTGGGTTGTTACCTAGATATGCCATAGTTTTATTCCTGTGTTACCCAAGAGGTAGTGTCTTCATCCCAAGAGTACATTAAGTCATCTGTTGGATAAGCTACTGGTGCGTTCCAAGTAAAGTCAGTATCTAGTGTCCACGAAGGATATGGTTGAGGTGAAATGAATACTTCATTTACCTTATCCCAAGTGTCACCATTAGCCGCATATTTACCTCTGAAATTGTTGTTATATGAAGTTTGAACCCATAGGAACTCATCACCTACAACTCCTGAATTAATAAAATCCTTTTCAGCCACAATTACATTTTCTACAATGTTGTTGCTATCTATTTTTGCAAAATGACTCATACTGTGTACCTCACAATTACTATTCCTGATGCACCAGCATTACCTGATGTTCCCGCTCCGTGACCACCTTCACCTGTATTAGCTGGTGGATTAGCCCAGTTACCACTGTCTTGCCCAGAACCATCGCCACCTTTAGCATAATATACATTTGTACCTGATATAGAGTTGTATAACCCCAATCCACCCGCAACATTAGTACCGTTCAAGGCATTAGACCCTGCTCCACCTGCCCCACCACCTGCGGCAGAACAATGGGCATAGTTGCCCGAAACACCTGCATTACCACCAGAGTGACCTAACCCTATACCTATATGAGAGCCACCGCTTCTAAAGATACCTGAGTTCGGTCTATTGGCTCCACCACCTGAGCCACCATTCCTACCTACTGCTGTAGCATCACTACTCCAACTCCCCCCTGCACCACCGCCTGTTACTGTGGTTGACCCAAAAGTACTATCTCCGCCATTACCACCATAAGCATTAATTCCAGTCCCTTTTGCTCCACCACCGCCAACAGTGACATTAATAGAGCCAGCGGATACACTGATAGAAGTGCCGTAGTAATATCCGCCAGCACCACCACCGCCACCAACATCAAACCCACCGCCACCACCTCCTGCAACTACAAGAACATCAACAGAACCTGTGCCTGTAATGGCTAAAGTCCCTGAAGTGGTAAATGTATGAACTTTATATTGAATTCCACCTGATGAATATGTAGTCACAGTACCACCTGTAGCTGAGAATTTATTACTCATTTGGTCCCAATCTGAGCCTGACCATACTTTCATAGAGGTAACACCAGTAGTAGTATCAAACCACATATCACCTTGAGCAGGGCTAGATGGAGCAGTAGTTGATTTAGTTACTGTTTCGATACCAGTTAAATTAGCACCAGAGATAGCAGGTAATGCACCAGTAATAGAACTGGCAGCAATACCCAAAGCCTCAATGTCAGCTTTAGTTTGGTTGTAGTTTGTTACCTTAGCTGTGTTAGATATAATGGCTGAAGCTTGTGTACCAGTGACACTAGAAGCAGTAATGCCTAGAGCATCAATGGTAGTCTTAGTTGGTGCAGGAGCGTTATCGAGGGATGATAACTTTACGTCACCGCCTGCTTCTAATAGGTCTGCTAAATTCTTTGCTGTTGACATTGTTTTAATCCCTTAGGTTGTAGAGCCTTACCTTGATTGCCAAGGTAAGGTTTCTCTTTGTGGCTATAAAACTACACCCTCTATGGCATTAGCGTCTGCTTCAAGATTAGCATCATTTAACAACTTCGCAGCAACATCTGCTGCGTCCCTATCGATTTGCTGCTGCTCCTCAGCTTTAGTGTCAGTCAGCGTTGGGTATAGAACCTCCACTGTTTCAGTATCGGTGTTATAGCGCAACCTCCACCACGCTTTGTTTTCAGGGATATCTGCAACAATATGATCCTCTAACAGATTCTCGTAATCTGTTGTCCAAGGGGTTCCGTCTGCTGTGAATGCTATTTTAATTGTCATTTCAGTTTTCCTTTATCGAGCTTTATCTGATGGCCACTGATTTACAGTGAAGAATTTAGGGTAGCAGGTTGAGCCATAACCACCGTGAAGGTTGTTCCTAGGGTTAATTGATGGGTTCATAGCTCCACCGTTAGCAATTGCGACATTACCATCTGCATTGGTGTGCGAGTACACCGTGGAAGCTGTGTGGTTTGTGCGATCCGTATTAGTGAAGTTGTATTGGTTCATATAAACGGAATAGCTATCTGTGTTTTGAGGCGTACACACCATGAACCCAGATTTACCAATAGGCATTAACGTAGCACCGTCTGAACTGCCAACATTCACTGTAGTGTATCTGCGAGGGTCTTCAACAGAGAAGAAGTGAGCAAGTACGCCACAACCATAATAGTAGTATGGTGAATAAGCTGCCGCCCACTTACCATCCCAAGATAGCTGCATCTTGTTGTAGTACGGATTACCTTGATCAATACCGTAGCTAGTTGTGCCGTTTACTGATGTATAGAACGATTTAGTGTAAGTGTTGTTAGGTGCTATTGAATCAGCGTACACGTTATTGCTATATCTATACTGGCAGGCTACATAGCCATTATCACCTACAACTACAACGGTATCTCCTTGGTCCGAAGATCCAGTGCGAGTGCCGCTGCTTGAAGTAACAGTTGCTGCCGAAAAGAACTCAGCAAGATTGTTGCAAGAGTTAAGGTCAACTGTGCTTACGAAGCGGTTAATGACTACGCTGGAGCCGCTGTAGTGAAGTGTAACTAATGTTTTGGTCTTCTCATTATAGCCAGCAGAGCCACGACCTACGGTATAGGTCGTGTTATCTCGGTATGTGGCTAAGTTAACCGAGTCAATACCGAGGTTTAGTGATCCCATGTTACTGCACTCACGGAATACGTTATCTTCCATTTGGAAATAACGTCTAGGGCGACAACCTTCTGGTAAGACTTGGTTAATTAAGTAGCGACCACGCAGGGTCTTAGTGTAACTAAAGCCATGCATTGTCTGACCGTTCATCATGCCGTCAGAACTCACATCCACATACATGCCTGTAGGATACTGGTCATGCTGGTGCAATGACTCTAAGAAACTGTCGTATGAGCTATAACCTTGCGATGATAGGCCACTATTCCAAGCACCCATGTCTGGGCTAGAGCCACTACCATAACCCCACATAGCGTCAGCATTTATACCACCACTGTAACTTATTGTAGTGTTAAAGATTGCGCTCCAAGGGGATCCTTGGATGTTAAAGTTTGAGTCTATAACTCGCAAGCTAGTCCTCTGGTTGAAAGTACCATAACCAATAGCGAACATGGGCAAGCCTTCTTTTCTAGGATCTGTTGTTGACCCTGTAAGTTGTGAAATTTTAGTCATTAAATTATTCTCCATTTATTAGTGGTGGTATACAAAAGTGCTATAGAAATATAAGCAACATCTAGTAGAAGGTCTTCATCCTCTCCTAGAATTTGGCTAGAATTCCTATCAATTGTAATGTTAGAGTTAGCACTTGTGCCAGAAATGTCAATTATATAAATCGTATCATTTTCACTGGGAGCTATAGGTAGTGTTAAAGTAAATCCACCAGCGGTAGTATCGCAAAGATACCTATTATTGTTTAAGATGTTTGTAGAGGATGTGACAGTCACATTCGTTGGTACAGCGTCTGCCCAAACAGAAGATGATCCGTTGTTGGATAAGAACTGACCATCCACAGCGGATGTTATAGTGGGTACACCACTAGCACCTGATGCAAATCTAGACCATTTAAACCCTGTGTTAGGTTCTAATACATCTGCTGATATTGAACTACCTGAAGTAAAGGCACTATTTGAGATCCAAGTGTTGACTCCGTCAGTGATAACATCATCAGGCAGATACTCTGTTGCAGTAGTCCAAGCACCTCTCCATTTGATACCACTGTTGAATTTCAACCATTTATTCGCAGCTAGATCAGTAGAAAACACAGTAGAGGCATGAGGTAATAAAGAAATATAAGTATTACCACCATAGACTACAACTTCATCAATACCATATTCAGTTGCTGTGACCCAATCACCTTTAGTATCATATCCAGGGACAAGTTTTGTCCAAGTTGTGGTAACAGTTGGATTAACATTATCGTTATCAGATATTGCTTGAAATAATGAACCACCGTACTTAATTACTTGCCCAATTAGATAAGAAGTAGCACTAGACCATATGCCTTGGTAAGAGAAACCGGTTGTTAGTAATTCCCATTCCGAAGTAACGGTAGGTAATACATTAGATTGTGTTGTTTTAGAGCGGTATGTATTTGAGCCGTAAGAAACAATATCATTCAAGTAATAAGCAGTAGCACTAGACCATACACCTTGGAATACCGTACCAGATATATAGATCTCCCAAAAAGCAGTAAGCGATGGAACGTTACCTGTCGTATCTACTTTTGCTCTATAAATATTAGGCCCGTAAGCGACTAAGTCATTAGGGACATATACAGTAGCAGCATTGTAAATACTTTTAGGCGAAACACCTTCAATGAATTTATCCCAATATGCTGTAACAGTGGGGAGATTTGCTGTAGTATCTTGGAGCGCAATATAAGTTGATCCACCGTAGACTACAACATCGTTCTTTTGGTAAACACCTACTGCGGAATAAGCACCCTCGTATTGGATACCATCAACGAATTGACTCCAATAAGTAGCATTAGGAGGTGTTTGATTTGTACTATCTAATATACAAACGTAAATCTTACCACCGTGAGCAATACCGTCACCAATACGATAAGCAGTAGCAGTATCGAAAACACCTTGGAATTTGAAGCCTTCAACCATCAATGACCAATGAGACGTATCAGTAGGAAGAGTTCCTGCTACTTTTAGTGCGTAAGTATAAACATATACATTACCACCATATTTAACTACATCGTTGGATTCATAAACGGTCGAGGAAGCCCAGTCACCTGCAAAATGAAACCGTAACTTGCCTAAATCTATTAATTGTGTCATATCATTTTTACCTGTAAGTGCCCTTTATCCCATTGAAAGTTTAAAGCGTTTTGTGACCAAAGCCATTGCTTATAGTCGTATTTATCTAAGATGCTATCTTGAGGCAGAACAACAGCAGAAGTCCCATCATTTACCACTTCGACAGTTAGTTGTCCATTATCAGGGTTTAGTCTGAACCCGTAGAATGATTTATCAGCTAAATCAGTTCCCTCGTAAAAACCAGCCATTATTATACCTCCACTAAAGATAGTATTACATCTATAGAATTATCTATTTCGCTTTTAATTATAATAGAATCTCCTACCTGTAAAGTTATTTTGTTTCCCTTCATTACTTCTTCAGAGTCTCCATTAGCTATTCTGAAGCCTTTCTTAATGTAAGTGTCTGCGACTCCACTATTCAATATAATATCTACCGGAATTATATAGGCAGATGTATTTGCTACATTGCAGCCAATAACTACAGCACTTGCGGTAGCCGTGAATATCGTCACAGGAGTTGTACCTATATTACTAATAGGTATGTTTATAAAATTTGCCATCTGTTCCTCCTAGTTAAGATAAGGCTAATGTAAGAATCAAGCCATCATTAACAGCCGTAGTTCTTGACGCCACCATTGCAGCATCGGTTTCAGCCTTTGTGTATGCCCCAACCATTGTGGCGGTAATTTCACCTGCTTTCATATCAGCAGCCATTACCGTACCATCAACAATGTCAGTGCCTCTAACAGGTCCAACTAATAGTGTATTTCCTAAGTATGCCATAGTAATCCTATATTAAGTAAGAAACAATAGAGTCAACGGAAGTAGCTGCGCTTGAAGAGACACTAATGGAGTCGTTATACTCCAAGACTATCTTCTGATCCCCACCTACTAGTATTAAAGCTCCGCCTGGCATGACTAAAGCGTCCTTAACAATATAGGCAGAAGATGCTCCGGCTTTATTAACCTTCGCAGAAACAGTTATATTAAGTGCTGTAATGTTTGAAAGGGCAAACCCTATAATAGTTGCAGTGAGTCCACTGGCTACAGTAGGACTTACAACAGTGAGTGTTGTACCTATGTTGGGTACTACTTGTGATTTAAAAGCCATAATCCTTATCCTAGTGCGATCGCCATTTCGATGGCTTTACTTTCTATTGCAAGTTGTTGTAGAGTTGATACCGGTTTATTAATGTCAGAAGTGTTATCAACATTACCGAGTCCTACCATTGCTTTAGTAATACCAGTAACAGTACCGGTGAACACAGGACTATCAAGAGGCGCTAAGTCGCCCCGAGGGACAATAATATTAACATTACCTGCCCCATCTTCTGCTGCTAGAGTGACCGTTCCGTTCAGAGTGTTCAGCGCTAGTTCATCAGACAGCAATGCGTCTGCGCTGGATAGCTCTTCAGTCTGCCCGCTTGATAGTACTAATGGCCTGCGCTGTGACATCTTATGCTAGAACGATAGGTTGGGCGGGCTCAAAACTTAGCTCTGTTGCGCTAATTGCTACGCCAATTCTCTGAACAATTGCACCTGATGTTGAAGGGGCAACCGCTGTGACTGCACCGGCCGATTCACTTAAGTAATACTCTGCGCCAATGGTTAGCCCGCTTAGCCCGGTGATAACACCCTCAAAATAAACTGTAGCAGTTGTTGGGTGAGTAAAACCAGCAATGACGAAACCTACGCCTTTGAACTTATTTACTGCTGTTGCATCTGCTTTTCTAGCGCCTGTAACGTCGATGTTAACAATATTGCCTAACGCAATTGTTTCAAGGGTGGCAAAATCTTTTGTATCCGGGACAATGCCTGTTGGCATCATGTTCTGTGCTAATTTACCTGTAGTATCTAATCTAGGTATTTTATTTGCATCACCAACACCAGCGCTTGATATTACTGCTGTTTGTTGAGTTGGGACCCCGTTTTCAAGGTCTAAATACGTTGTACTTGTAGTCATTGGATTATCTCGCTATGGGTAGTTGTACGTTGATTAAAATTGATGTTGCAGAAGTAGCTGTTGCCACTATCTGTATAAAGCCTGCTGCTGGGGGTGTTTGTGTTAGTACGCGATCCCCTAGATAAATCGCTCCAGATACCCAAGTCCAACTGTTATTGTTAACAGTTCCTGCTTGTTTAACTGTAACTTGCTCGCCTTCTGCTGCTGCTCCCGTAGTTACTCCTAGTACATTATTAATATCGCTCAATACTAAGTTACTGGCTATTTTTGCCTTGCCTGTAGTTGAATCTACTGCGGCAGGTAGTGTGGCATTCATAGCTTCTGCAGCGATAAAGATTTGTTCTGCTGCAGCAATACCTTGAGGCCCTTGCGTACCGATAGTAACAACGCTAATCGATTCGCTACCTATCGTGATGCTCTCCCGATTAGCTACCGTAAGTGTTGTGATGCTCATTTCGTTACCGACTCTTTAAGCGTTAGTTTCCCGGCGATCAGAGTATTTACATCGCCATTTCCATCGGTTAATTCAATGTCATAATAAAATCTACCCTTACCGATGGCTCGGGTTTGGGAGGCTGTTAGTTTTGCTAATATATTACTAGCCGCATCCCCTAGTGTTATCCCAGATGCGTTTGTTAGCGTCACTAAGGCGCTCGTGTCGCCAGCCTTTGCCCGCACTTCCATTTTTGCTGTATGCGATGTCAGGTCAATAAATGCGCCTGCGGAATCCTGCCACGTGAAGTCCATCTTGAGAGTATCGCCCTCGTACTCTTCGTAGTCAACAATAGCTGTTTCTGATGTGATCGTAGTCATCTGCTAGCCTCCTTAATCTTGTATTCTTTGCGCCTATAATATGTATTCACGGCAAGCGTAGCTAGGCCTAAAAGACCACCCACTACCCCTACGTTATCGTTCATGAAGTCCGCAGCCGAACTAGCCATCATGCCGGCACTAGTGCTATAGCTAATATTCTTAGCGATATTGGCAATCTGCTGGCTGTGCTCTGTAATATACTGGCTCATTTAGGGGCCTTTGTTTCGTTAAGGCGTGCCAATCCATAAGACCCAAAGAAGAAGATCGTTATTGAAGTTGTGACGCTAATCATTAATGTTGAAGTGGCTAGTTCAAAATAAGCCTTTGCTATAGCCGCATCGAAAGGTATTGCTATTGCGGTTAGTAGTACCATAAAGGCCTGTAACCTAATCCAGTGCTGGGCAATACTCCTGCGTGCGCGAGAGCGTCCAGTGGACTCACTCAGAGTTAACTTAACAAACTCCTGGACGTTAGCAACTGTTTGAGCGTTAGACTCCATGACCTCTTCGGGGGTGAGGTCCATGCCTCCAATCCACCCGCCAAACTGAGTCAATAAACCTTTCTCTTTATCTAGTACGTTGTCTACAGCTTTTTCAACTGCGAAGATAGAGCTTATCCACCCCATGAGGGACTCCTTGCTGTTAGGCCCAGCGGGCTTTAGTCTCTCGCACGTCGAAGTGCACGAATGTTTTGTATAGGCCAATGCCACAGCTGTCCGGACAGAGTCCGGTTAGAATACTATGGACTTCCTTAGGGCTCATGCCAATAACCGATATATCGGCAGCAGTACCTAATAAATGCTGAGACTCCTCAGCTCCGCCTACATTGCGGTTATGCTCTACGCATCTCCAGCCAGAACTTATGTGTATCGAGTTGCCCGTGCGTGTACGCAGCCACTGGAGAATCCTCACTAATTCTGGGTGCGGAAACTTATCCGGATCTTCAGAGTGCGAACAATCAGAGCACGGGCACCGGAATTCAACGGAGTCAAAGTTAGGGCTGAGCCTCATAGCCATCTCCCTGTGACACGTTTAGGTCGTTGCTTGCGCCTCCACTCTACGAGCCTAGCGCTAGGCCGCGGGCCAAAACGCTTCTCGAATCTACGCTCGAAGACTAGGGCTTTACCGGTGTCTAAAGTATCTGCGTCACCTTTCATATAGGCGCGGTGGCACATCCAGTCAACTAGGTTCAAGTGCAAGTGCGGAGGAATCTCTGGCTCGTCCCCATCTGAGGACATCTCAACCATCGGTAATCTGTATACCGTTAAGGATAAAGTCTCCGTAACAGTAGGGATAGGATATAGAGTTAACCGATTCTCAAGGGTTCCCGCATCCGATGCGTGATCCATGTCCTGTATGTATTGGGTAGGCGTGCCCGACTCTGTTGGCCAGGTGCCCGATAGCTCATCCAACTCGTGGAAGCTAGTTTTACTCAGTGCTATAGCCGAGGTATCTAAATACGCCCGCTCTATAAATAGCACACTTTCATGGAGGGGGTAGGCAGCAATACCGGCTATGACGTTAACCTTAGCCGCTTCCGAAGAGGAGTCTGTGTTTAGGCGCGCACGTATGCATGCTTCTGTAACAGCCTCATTAGCGAACTCATCAAGCTCCGCGTCACTCCAGAGGTACGAGGGCCCAACAACATCGTCTAGACGCTGTCGAGTTGTAGTACGTATCGCTGCCAGATCCATCTTAGCCCGCCGTGTAGCGAACTTTCACATAGATAGTCGCGACAGCTTCCGCTTCCACGCCTACTAGCATTGCTAGAATGCCTACGTCACCGCCTGGAGCTAGCACTGGAGATTCTCCAAATACTTGCACGTCCGACGGAGCTACAGCACCGACTGACAATGAGCTAGATAAAGTAGCAGTAAGCAGATCAGTAGCAATACCTACTTCGAAAGTAGTTGCGCCTGAATCTACGCTTTCACCTACAATCACTTCCGTGACTACAGCTTCAGCTGGGATATAAGCTAGCTGAACTAAATCAGCGATTGCTAGGTTATTGACACTAGTGTCAACTGCGAAGACGTGCTCATACACTTTACCCGCTTCATTTGGTGCAGGTAAAGTGACAGTGCCGTCCATTTCTTTTGTAGTAATGATAGCCATCTCGGCGTCTCCTAAAGGTTTAAAAAAGGGCCCTCTCAGACCCTAGTCAGATTACGCCGGGTCAGCAGCCGAAGTTTGAAGTTGCATAACACCGAAATCTTTATTGTCAAAACGACATTTCTTGATACCGAAAATGCTTGAAGTAGAGATAACAACCTGGTTACCACGATCTTCTAGTTCCTCGTTCCAATCATAACGCATACCAGTTCCAGCAGATCCGAACGCACATACAGCCGCTTGCTCACCTAAGAACAGTGCACGAGCTGAAGGAGTTGTATCGATCGTATCGCGAATAACTGATTTATGCGAGTGCAGTACAACGTTGTTGTACATACCTAAAGAACCTTTGAAGATTGGGTTCTTACGGCCTTCTGCGCTAGCAGAAGCTTTCTGAATGTCTAACCATTCGCCCGAACTTGCATTCGTACGTAGGTCATATTCCTGCCATGGGTTCATAACCACAACAAAGTGCTCTTCACCATCGACCATGATTGGCTGGATCTGAGGAGTACCCTCTGTACCGCCGCCCATCATTGTTGCACGAGCTACTGCGCGATCGATAAGCGTTAAGCTCATCTTATCATCAGCTTCGATCGTGCCATCAGCGCCAGCGCCGATAGTAGACTTTAATACATGCTCCGTATCAGGAGATGCAAAGCTGTTGTTCGCACGGCCTGTGTAATCAGAAGGGAAGATGAAATCAGAGTTAGTTCCACGTGACCCAGAAAGGTACATGAAGAACTGCTCATCAAACATACGGGCCCACCATTCAGATTGGCGAGCTTTCGCTACCGCTCTTAAATCATGTAGTGTACGTTTACGTGACATCTTGCCGCCAGTGTTAACACCGCTACGAGCTTGGTCAATATAAATGCTGTCTGTGTAGAAGCTTAAGTCTTCTTCGTTTCCACGAAGAACTGCGTCACCCTCAATAGGTGCCATCTTCAACTGTAAGCTCAGGTCGTACGATAGATTATCGCCGGCATCATTTTCCAGATGCGTTAACATCTGAATAGGCGTAGACGCCTTAGAGCCGTGACCCATGAACTTCTTATTGAAGTATGATTTACGTGCTGTGTCGACCGCTAAGTCTCCACTCCATTTTTTGACCGCTTTCGGGTCATTCAATCCAACGACAGTTTGTGCCATGAGTATTACCTCTATATATAAATAGTATTTATGGTAGCACTCCAGCGCGTACGTTATGTTAGGCTTCTAGCCTAAACGTAGTATATCACCTAGCGCGCGGGAGTGTTAAGTTTTTATCGGGTATATCGCGAAGCTGGTGCCTAACGATGATAGCGGGGTCTGCATCTACGCGAAGCTGGGCCTTCTTGCCCGACTTTCGCGTAAGTGTAACCTCTACCTCCCCTATTCGCAGGGTATCCCCTACTGCAATATCAATGAATAGCATTAGCTAGCCATGAATCGCTCGTACGTAGCAGGAGACATAGATGCAATCGCCTCCTCATACGCAATGCCCTGCATCTTATCTACAGCTGCGAATTCCCCAGCGTCGATATTTGCCTCTGCTGCCGGCACATCCCCTAAGGTTCTAGGAGCTGGCACAGGTTCAGCTGCTTTCTTACGCTGCTTATCCTTTGCCGCCGCTAAGGCATCAGCACTCTCATCAGCCGGTGCTCGGTTGAATCGTTCGTCAATAGCCTTACCTGCCTCTCGTAAATACCATAATCCAGACTTGCCCTCGTTAGCGGCGTCTGCATATAAGGTATCTAGCTGGGCCCCAAGTGCTCCACGTAGAATAGGATCTGACTTGTAGACCTCATTATCCGAGAAGAACATGTCCTGCTCCGCCTGCCACGTCTGCTCGGCTGACTGTTTACTGTGCTCGGCTGCAATGCGCTCTGTTAGTAGGGCTTCCGAAATACCCTGCTTAGCCTGATCATACTCAGCCTGCATTGCACGGTCCTGCTTTCTATACTCTGAGAAGGATAGGTCACCGGACTCGTACCTAGCAGCTAGGCTATCCGATGATGTATCTAACTCAATTCCAAGGGTAGCAAGCTGGCCTTCAAGTCCATCTGTACTGCCGGCCGTGAACTCAGTTGCTCGGGGGGCTTCTGCAGGAAGCTCTTCTGCAGGGGACTCATCTTCCTCCGCTTCTTCCTCCTCTTCAGGTTCGCCTTCACTGACTTCTTCCACCGTATCGTCTTCCGCTTCGCTCTCATCTTCCACTTCTTCCTCTTCAGGTTTGATGGCCTCTAACTCGGCTTCGGTAAGTCCTAGATCTTCAATACTCATTTATGCACTCCTGCGCTATTAATCGGTTGGTCTTGCGGTTTTAGATCCTTTCATCCCATCTGTTCGGGACGAAGGGGCGCCTTTCGGCTGGGTCATAGGGTTGCCATCGTTATCTGAATCTACCCCCATTTGCTTCTGTATAACAGTACGTTCCTGCCTAGTCATTGGAGCCAACTGTTTCGGTACGTCCTGCGGAAAGATCGGTGCCTGATCCTGGTCAATAAAGCCTGCCGAAGCAGCTACCTGATCGCCTATGCTCGCAGCCGCTGGCTGAATGGCAATCTGGCCGCCTACGGTGATGGCCTGATATAGAGCCTCAACATTTGTGCCTATCGTATCAGCCTTAACTTTACCTATCTCAGCGGTAACCTTCTCATTATCTAGTCCTTTACGCTGTAGATCTAATTGCTGGCCCTGCATCTCAAATTCCTTCTGCTGCAATTCCTCTTGCTGCTGCTGCTGTGCTAGCTGCTGCTGCTCAGGATCATCCTTCTTATTAGGATCACTCTGGCCGTTTAGCTTACGGATACGAGATACGATCTCTTCGCGCCCAGGTAAGTCGCTGTACTCAAACATGAGATCCATCAAGTTAACTGTAACCTCAGGATCTAGGGACTTGAACAACTCACTGAACATGTCGAACATAGCGCGACGCTGTGTAGCTCTATACTCCTGCTCATCTACGATGAAGTCCGCCTTCGCCCTAGTCATAGGATTAAGCTCTTCGATCTCGCCGCTCTCAGGATTTATTCCTAAGCCGTTAAGTTCTGTAAACGCAGGCTGTCCATCATCACCTACGATGCGGATAGTCTTTGCCTGCGAATAGAACTGCTCAATCAGCGCTAACTGCTTAGCCCCTTGAGTCTGGAATGCTTGGCGGTGGTTATCGAACAGCTCGGCTGTAACAATAGCCCCCTGCTCCTGACGGGCATTAACTGCCCGGCCTGAAGTGGCATTCGTCTGTCTACCAAGGTTCTCATCTGTAACCCCAGCAACATCCTGGATCATCTGAGCATCTAGGTTCATAAGATCTATATGACCCTGCGCTAGCTGCTTATCCTGTTTGATTTCAAACAGCGCATCCTTTCGCCCATCTAATAAAAGCATTCCATCTGGACGTGCCGCTTCTTCGCGGATTTCGTCCCAGTCGCTTGTTGCATCTTCGTGAGCGATGATCTGATTAGAGGAGAGAATGTGGAGGGCTTTGGACATTCTCTTGTTGAGATTCTCTTGGGGATCTCGGATGTTTCGAACCATGCCATACGGCGCGTTGTCTCTGTTTCGTCTATATCCCCAGACAGGTGTA
>Ga0233448_1001818_pt1 | contig 16613 bp, 16 predicted proteins | sample SI_124_October20_2_FD_183015 | JGI IMG/M metagenome (GOLD analysis project Ga0233448, IMG submission 183015) | Seawater microbial communities from Saanich Inlet, British Columbia, Canada - SI_124_October2016_150_MG | ecosystem: Environmental > Aquatic > Marine > Inlet | place: Canada: British... | reverse complement strand
TACGAATACTCAAAGCTTATCGAAGATATTGCTGAGGTTCAAGCTCTTGCTTCAATGCGTAAGTTCTACACTGATGATGCTGGTTATGCACTAGCTACTCAGGTAGATGATGACTTATTTGCTTTGATGGAAGGTCTTCAAGGTGGTACAGTTGGTGGTACAGGTGCTTCGGCATGGGAGACAGCTGTAATTGGTGGTGATGGTACTACTGATTACACTGGTGATTCAACTAACGCTTCTGACATTACTGATGCTGGTATCCGTAAGATGATTCTTGCACTAGATAATGCTGATGTTCCTATGGATAATCGTTCACTAATACTACCTCCAGTAGCTGCTAATGATTTATTAGCTATCAACCGTTTCACTGAGCAACAGTTCATTGGTTCTGGTGATGCTATTAAGACTGGTAAGATTGGTCAAATCTATGGTGTAGATGTGTTTGTATCATCTAACTGTCCTACAGTTGGTACTGATAGAGTGGGTTCTTTATTCCACAGAGATGCTATCGTATTTGCAGAGCAAGTTGGTGTACGTACACAGACTCAGTACAAACAAGAATACTTAGGTGATTTGTTTACTGCTGATACTATCTACGGTGTAGGTGAATTACGTAACGATGCAGGTATTGCATTTGTAGTTCCTTCTACTTAGTAGCTAGTTAGTTAAGCGTAGCCCTTGTCAAGATGAGAGGGCTATTCTGAATTATCTAGGAGAATCTCATTCCATTATATAAATATACTTGTAAGGACGGTCACTCTAAAGACCACATCGTCTCTTACGCTAATCGTAAAGATGAGCAGAGGTGTCCTGAGTGTGGCAAGCCGTCTTCTTTTGAGCATTCGTTTTGTACTAACTTCCAATTCGGAGAGAAGTATGACTCGTTTGCAGCAGATACACATAGATGGAACTTGAGAGAGAATAAGAGATTAAAGACAAGAGGTAAAAACTATGTTTGATATATTAAGCAGTACAGCTGATGAGCCTTGTGCTGGTGATACTTTAGAGATTGATAGAATCAAAGATAAGATTCGTACTATCTGGAATCAAGTTATCGTAGCTGAATACAATACAGAGTATGGTAATCAGAAAGATGATGCTGAAGATTATGTATCTATGGAAGACTACATAGCTGAGAACCAGTTGTATTTTCCTGGCGATACTAAGCCTGAGAATGAAGTAGATGGTATTGTTAAGATGCTTGAGGATATGTTTGATGAGAAAGAAGACTTAACTTCAGTTAAAGGTGAAGGTAATGCTCCTACTTATAAAGGTGGCTCACTTAAATCAAACAATGAGAAAGGTAAGATTGAAGCTACTAAGTATGAGGTTAAACATACATCTACATCTACACCTAATGACTCAAAATCTTTAGTAAAATCAAACACTTATGACTTCCATGGTGGTAAGATAGCACCAAGAAAAGATTCACAAGTTAAGAGAAACTATGCTCCTATGGTTAAGAAGATTGTAGATGAGTTATTAGAGCTTGATGAGCGTCAAGCACACGGTAGAAGAAAACAGTTGTTTAGATTATGAGTAGATTACCTTGGAGAAAGTCAAAGACCTTAGCTATGCTTGCTAATAGAAGGCAGTGGGAGAGAGACTTTGACCCTGCTGACTCTTCTGAATTAGAAATAGAAACCGAGGATGGTGTATATGTTATAACTGAAACCTCTACTACATCTGAACCTACATATTATAGAACGGAGTAACCATGTCATCAATTAAAGTCTCAGCACTAACAGCTAAAACAAGCCCAGCAGGAACAGAAGAATTACTAATCAATGATAGTGGAGTCTCTAAGAAGATTACCATTGCTAACTTACCTGATACAGACACTACATATTCAGTAGGAGATGGCGGCTTAACTCAGGTTAACTTTACAACAGCAGATAACACTAAGCTAGATGCTATTGAAGCCTCAGCTGATGTGACAGACACAACCAATGTAACCGCAGCTGGTGCTTTGATGGATAGTGAAGTAACTAACCTTGCTCAAGTAAAAGCCTTTGATACAACTGATTATGCTACTTCTGCTCAAGGAACGACTGCTGATGCAGCTTTACCTAAAGCTGGTGGTGCTTTAACTGGAGCAGTAACTACCACCTCTACATTTGATGGAGTTGATATTGCTACTAGAGATGCGGTATTAACTTCAACAACTACAACTGCTGGTGCTGCCTTACCTAAAGCTGGTGGTACTATGACTGGCAATATAACGCTAGGCACTAATACAATTGATGGCTTAGAGATTAATGTATCAGCCACAGGAAACCTAGGACTAGGCACAGGTGCGGTAGATAGTATTACTACTGGTGATTATAATGTAGGTGTTGGTGATACTGCTTTAACGGCTGTTACTACTGGTATTAGAAATACAACTATTGGTTATGGTTCTTTACAAAGTAACGTAGGTGGTAACAATAACTCAGCTATTGGTATGTATGCTTTATGGGCTAATACCACAGGTGCTAGTAACACAGCTAGTGGTTATGCAGCTTTAACCTCTAACACCACAGGTAGTTATAACACAGCTACTGGTCTTCAGTCTTTATTCTCTAACACCACAGGTATTCAAAACACGGCAATAGGTAGAACCGCTTTATACTCTAACACCACAGGTGCTAACAACACAGCTAGTGGTTATCAGTCTTTATACTACAACACCACAGCTAGCAATAACACAGCTAATGGTTATGCTTCTCTAACTAATAACACCACAGGTTCTAACAACACAGCTAGTGGTTATGCTGCTTTATACTCTAACACTACAGCCCAAAGCAACGTAGCTAATGGTTATCAAGCTTTATACTCTAACACCACAGGTAACTATAATACTGCATTAGGAAAAACAGCACTTTACTCTAACACCACTGGTGACCGTAATGTTGCAATAGGACAATCCGCCTTATACTATAACACAACTGCTAAATACAATACTGCGGTTGGTATGTATGCTTTGGAAGATAATACAACGGCTGAATTTAATACCGCAGTTGGTTATCAAGCGGCAACTAACACCACAGGTGCTAATAACACAGCACTAGGTTACGCGGCAGGTGACAACATCACCACAGGTTCATCTAATATTATCATTGGTTCTAGTATAGACGCTCCATCAGCTAGTGCTAGTAACCAGTTGAATATTGGTAATACTATTTATGGTGATACTAGTACGGGTAATGTTCACTTAGGTGCTTCAACTACTCAGTCACAGAAACTATATGTGACAGGTGCTATTTATGCTACTGGTGACATCACAGCGTTCTCAGACGAAAGAATCAAAGATAACATTCAGGAAATACCTAATGCTTTAGATGCAGTAGATAAAATCCGAGGTGTATCTTACACGAGAACAGACACTAAGAAAGACAGTGTTGGTGTTATTGCACAAGAAGTAGAAGCACTGTTCCCTGAACTAATTGCAGAAAATGCAGAAGGAATAAAGTCAGTAAACTATAACGGTTTAGTTGGTGTATTGCTTTCAGCAGTTAAGGAACTATCGGCTAAAGTTAAAGAACTAGAAGACAAATAACACGAGGATATAATTATGTCAGAAGTAATATTAGAAGTACCATCAACAGAAGAAATCGCACAACATTACTCAGCAATGGGTGACAGTGTAGACCTAATCAACGCAGGACAACCAGAGGATATGTCAGCAGAAGATTGGGCAGATATGAAGTCTCGTAATCAAGAACATCTAACGCTTATGGTTGCTAAGGATTTCTGGACTAACGAAGATATGACAGCAGTGACCGCAGCAATCGCTGTATAACTATAGAACAGGAGTAATCTATGGCTTTACAGTCTTCAGGAGCAATATCACTAGCTGACATTCAAACAGAGTTTGGCGGGTCTAATCCTATCAGCCTTAGTGAATACTATGGTGTAGATACAGTACCTGCTTCAGGTGCTATCAGTTTTGATGATTTCTATGGTACGAGTAATGCTATATTTATGGTTGCTACTGGTGGTAGTATAACTACCAGTGGTGACTACAAGATTCATACATTCACAGGCTCAGGAACTTTTACAGTTACTACAGCAGGAAATGCAGCAGGGTCTAATACTGCTGAGTATTTGGTTATCGCGGGTGGTGGTGGTGGTGGTGATGACCGTTCAGGCGGTGGTGGTGCTGGTGGTTATCGTAATAGTTGGAGTACAGAGTCCTCTGGTGGAGGAGGGGCTTCAGAAACTGGCGTAACTGTAACAGCTCAAGCTTATTCAATCATTGTTGGTGGTGGTGGTAGTGGTGCTTCTTGGCAGGGTTCTGCATCTAGCGGTAGCAACTCATCAGCACTAGGTGTCTCATCTACTGGTGGTGGTAAAGCATCATCTATGAATTATGGTGGCTCAACTGGCGGTTCAGGTGGTGGTGGTGGTATGGGTGGCTCTACTGGATATGCTGGAACATCTAATCAAGGTTACGCTGGCGGCAATGGTTATGTAAGTGGATGGTCTTCTGCTGGCGGTGGCGGTGGTGGCGCTGGTGGTGCTGGTACAAATGGCTCTAGTGGCAACCCAGGAGAAGGTGGCTCAGGCTTAAACTCTAGTATTACTGGCTCTTCAATATGTAGAGCTGGCGGTGGTGGTGGTGCTACGAATGATAGTTCAAACAATGGTATCGCTGGATGTGGCGGTTCTAATGGTGAGAGTTCAGACTTCACATCAGCCCCTAATGCTGACGCTAACAAAGGTGGTGGTGCTGGTTGTGCGGGACACCAAGGAACTGGAGGCTCAGGTGGCTCAGGTATCGTAATCATTCGCTATCAATATCAATAAGGAATAATATGGCACATTTTGCACAGATAGAAAACAACCTAGTAACTCAAGTAATAGTTGTAGATAACAGCGACATTCTTGATGAACAAGGAAATGAATCAGAAGCTATTGGTACTCAATTCTGTACTGACCTATTAGGGGGTACTTGGGTACAGACTTCATATAACGGTAATATGAGAAAGAATTATGCAGGTATTGGTGACACTTATGATGCTACTAGAGATGCTTTCATAGCACCTTCACCTTACCCTTCTTGGTTGTTAGATGAAGATACTTGTAGATATGAAGCACCTGTACCTTACCCTACAGATGACAAGATGTATGTATGGGATGAAGCAGTTATTTCTTGGGTAGAAATAACAGAATAAAGGACTCTCATGGAAATATCAGACATCTTTTTAACATTAGTAGGGCTTGTCATAGCTATGCTAGGTTGGTTTATGAGCAGGCTAGCTGACACAGTAAATAAGTTAGAGCAGAACATTACTAACTGTCAAACTAATATGCCACTTAACTACGTACTTAAAGCTGACTATAAGATGGAGATGTCAGAGTTAAAAGGTATGATAGGTTCTCAGTCTAAGAAGATTGACCAGATATGGAAACATATGAGGATTGATAAATAATGGGGCTGTTAACAAGTATAGCACCCATCCTCGGAGGCTTCTTAATGAAGCTGTTTGCGCTTAACCAACAAGCTAAGAACGAACAACACACACAGATGCTAGATGCGTTTGCTGCTAGGTCTCAGTCTATCCAAGATGCTAGAGTCGCTGAGAGTAAGGAAAGCCCTATGGCTGCCTTAAACAGACGATTAATCATTTGGGTAATGCTTGCCTTAATTGTTACTTATGTCACAGCACCGCTATTCCTTGACATTCCTACAGCCGTTCCTATCGTTACAGAAGGATTCAGCTTCCTAGGATTTGATATTACTAGTGATACTGTTGAATATACGATGGTTAGAGGCTTGGTTAAGTACGATGAGATATTCGGATGGACTAGCTTAATTGTAGAGATGTACTTCGGAGCGAGTCTCGCTAAGGGTAGATAATTAACCTATGTTATGTAGTCAAGAAGCAGTCAAGAAATAAATGCTTTAGTAGATAGGGTTACAGAGGTTTTAATGTTAAGTAGTCAAAACAAGGAAGTGAAGTAATGATAAGCAAATGTGTAATAGTTTTCTCAGCAACCGTAACAATTAGTTTAGCTTCAATGGCGTTCTTCAATCAAATGATGAATATGCCACAACAAGTAATGACTATGGGTAGTATGGTGATGCAAGGGCAGGATAAGCCTTGTGACTGTAGATGCCCTTGACCTAATTAATAACTAAGGAGTAATAAGATGTTGAAATATAACGTAGAAGTTGTAAATGGTAAAGTAAAATCAAAGGTAGAGCTTAAAGGTTCTACTGCTAAGAAGAAGCCAGTTAAGAAAAAGACTGCTAAGTAATTGATTTAACTACATAAATTGTATTATAATGCACTAAACGGAGAACCTTATGACCTTTAGAGAACTTATCAATGAAGTCCTAATCAGGTTGAGAGAAGACACCATTGCTACCGATTGGTCGGGTAATATCAATGATAGTACAACAGTAACTGATTATCAAAAGGTTATTGGCTCACTGATTAACGACTCAAAACGTAACATCGAATCATATCACGACTGGTTAATCCTTCGTGAGACTGTAGATATTTCAACTGTATCAGGTACTAGAAACTATAGCTTAGCTTCAGGTCAAGAGATTAAGATACTTGATGTTATTAATCAGACAGACGGTCAACGTCTAAGTCAGGTACCTAAGCAGATAATTAACAATGCTAAGTATCCTTCTGCTAATAACGGAGACCCTATTTACTACGCCTTTAATGGCGCTGACTCTTCTAACAATCTAAAGATTGACTTAGAACCTATCCCTGAAGCTGTTCATACTCTTTCATTCGATATTGTTAAGTATCAGGACCCCTTGCAGACTGCCGCTACTAATCTTAAGCTTCCTGATAAGGTTGTTATTATTGGAGCGTGGATGAGAGCTGTAGCTGAAAGAGGTGAAGATGGTGGTACTCAATCTAGTGTAATTGCTATGGAATATAAAGAGGTTCTCAATCAGGCTATTATCCTAGATAGTGGTAATACTCAGTATGAGAGTGATTGGTATGTCAGCTAATTTAGAATACAAACCTTTAGATAATGTAGGGTTAAATGGTCTAAACCTTCAGGCTAACCCTGCTGCTTTAGACCCTAGTTGGTTAACTAAAGCAGATAATATTGTACTTAGGGAGTCTGGTCGTATATCATTCAGAAAAGGTTTAAAGCAGAATGTCTTGGCTAACACTGATGGTGTTTCTTCAGCCTCTCTACTGATAGGTTCGTTGGTTGAACATAAGGATGGTTCTACTAATAAAGTCTTTGCTGGTGTAGGTACTAAGATTTATACAGTTGACTTTGCAGCACCTGATTCTCCTTGGACTGGTTCTTTTACAGCAGGTACAGCTTCAGACTGGCAATTTGTAAACTTTAATAATGGCTGTTACGGTTTCCAAGCAGCTAATCCTCCTATTAAATACACTTCTAGTACGTGGGCGGTAACAACAACTAAACCAGCAGGTGTTACTACATTCGACCCTAGTTGTGGGATGGGTTACTATGGTAGAAACTGGGTAGGTGGTGTCTCAGAAGAGAAAGACGTAGTTTATTACACAGATACATTACAAGGTGATAACTGGACTACAGGGGCTTATGGTTCTATTGACCTTAAAACTGTATGGGGTACAGATGAGATTGTCTCTATTAATGCTTTCTATGGTAAGTTAGTAATCTTCGGTAAGCATAACATTGTTATCTATAATGGACCTGCTGACCCTGACACTATGACACTAGATGAGGTTATTAGAGGTATTGGCTGTGCTTCAAGAGATTCAGTACAGGCTGTAGGTGATGATTTATACTTCTTATCTGATACAGGTGTACGTTCTCTAAGTAGAACTACTGAGAAAGATAATATCCCATTACAAGACTTATCTTTAACAATTAAAGATACTATTACTAGAAACATCTCTCAGAGTACAAATGCTAAAGCTGTCTATGTAGAGAACGAAGGTACTTATATCTTATCGTTTATTAATTTAAATATCACTTACATCTTTGATATAAAGCATGAAACCCCTTCAGGTACTCCTCGTATAACAACTTGGACTTTTGATAGTAACAGAGAACCGTCTAGCTTTGCTTATACCGAATCTAAAGATTTATTAGTAGGTCAACAAGCAGGTTCAGTTTCTACTTATGAGGGTTACTATGATAAGGACTATGTAAGTGGTGGAACTTATACCTCAGCTTCTTACACAGGTACTTTCAAAACTACATGGCTTGATTTAGGTCAGGGTGCTGTAGCTTCATTATTAAAGAAGTTGAAGGCTGTTATCGAAGGTGGTTCAGGTACTACTATAGGTGTCAGGTGGTATAAAGACTTTGGTATTGAACCTTCTAAGACTACTAACTTCTTATTAAACCCAGTAAGTACAGGTGTTGTCGCTTTATTTGGAGCGAGTACATCACTATATGGGTCTTCTAAATACACACCTGTTTTTGGTATGAAGGAATATAACATACCGTTAACTGGTAGTGCTAAATATTTACAAATAGAGATGAATGGTGAGACAGCTGGATATACTGCTTCTCTGCAAGATATGACTTTATTATTTAAACAAGGGAAAATACGATGAGTAACTATACAATAGCGGTAGCTTGGTCAGGTAAAGATGCCTTATCTGATTCCGATGCAGCCAAGGTAATATCAGGTGATGATTTTAATACTGAGTTTTCAGCTGTACAAACAGCGGTTAATACTAAAGCTGATATTAATGGTTCTGCAAGTGAGACTTTTGCAGCTTCTACAGTTACAGCTACTACAGTCACAGCTACTACAATAACTGGAACTACAGTTAATGCAACAACAGTAGACTTGGGGAACTGGACAGTAACTGAATCAGCAGGTGTTCTTTACTTTGCTACTGGTGGAGTAAATAAGATGAAGATAGATGCTACTGGAAACTTAACTTGCGCTGGTGATGTAGCCGCATACGGTACTATCTAAGATGTCTTCAGCCCTAGATAATCTAAAAGCTAATATGGGACAGCAGGGGATGCTTACATCCTCTGGTGGCTTTAAACCTTTTGATTATGTTGAGTACCTTAAAGGGCTTGAGGATATGTATCCTTGGTTATATGGTGCTGGCTTAGCTGAGGATGTTACTACTAATATAGGTGATGTAGACTTAAGTAACATTGACTTATCTGGTGATTATGAAGAACCTTCTACAGGTCCTCGTTCTACTAGTGAGCAGATTAAAGGAGCTTACGACTACTATGGTTTAAATGATAACTTCATTAGTGGTCAGAACATAATATCTGGTATGGGCATGGTACCTGGTATGGGATTAGCTGCTAGAGGTACTGGGATGTTAGCTGATTACAGTTATGGTATTAATCCTACTCAAGATGCTATGGGACTAGCGGGTGGTTTTATAGGTGGTGCTTTAGGTCCTGATATTGCTGGGTCTAAGACTGTAGAAGAGCTTCAACGTAATATAGCGATGGGTGTTGTATCACGTAAAGCTGGTCAGAAAGCAGGTGATATTACTGGAAAGTACCTAACTGGTAGAGAGATAGGTGATTGGTATAATCCTACTTATTTCTCTGAGGAATACTCTGCTCATAAGATGCCTGGTTCTATAATGGCAACTAATGAGATAGGTAGAGAGTTTCCTGATATGGTTAAGGGTACTAATGAATACTCTATGATGTTCGATGAGCTAGTAGATGAATACACAGGTGGGTTTGCTGCTAATAAAGGACTTACTGATGACCAACAATCATTTATAGATAAAGGTAGATTAGCTGAAGGTTATGATTGGCAGGGTAATAGTATTGAAGGATTCTCTCCATATAGTGAAGAGGTATCCCAAGACTTAGGTATGCTTACATCTAATCGTAGGAGCAGTAATGTACCTAACGAAGGTGAGCGAGCTATATGGGAAGAGGAAGATAGAAGAGACCTATGGAGCGAGCGGTACAGGGATAAGTTTGATAGGAAGAAGAACCCTATGGTAGCTACACCTTTAACTTATCAACAAGCAATGGAAGCTGCTAATGGTCCTGACCCTTATGGTAAAGGCTATAAGGCATTTGGTCAAGAAGGTGATGATACATCTAGAACTGAGAGTGGTGATGTATTTCATGGTAGTGGTTATAACTGGAACTCTACAGATGGTGGAGCTTCAGATGTAGGTGGTGGTACAGATTTTAGTCCTAGTAACTCTGATGAGGATACAGGACCGTAGTTCATAGTAATATTAATAATAAATTAAAGAGATAAAGGAGTAATGTATGGCAGTTGAATGGTGGGATAACTGGGGTAAAGATGTAGCTGGTGTAGGTGCAACTCTGGGTGCTGGATATATGGCATATAAAGGAGCGCAGCAAGCAGGCGACCAATCGGCAGCTGCTTTCGAGGCTGCTCAACAGGCAGCGGTGCCTTGGAATACAGGTGGTTTATTCGGAGCTGCAACCTTTGACCCTACTACACATACGTCACTACAGACGTTATCTCCTGGCTTACAGACAGAGTATGATGCTTACTTAGCTTCATCAGGTGCTAACAGAGGACAGGTAGCAGCTTTAGGCTCTGACCCTTATGCAGCTGGTCGGAAGTTCTATGAGCAACAGAAGGCAATCTATGCTCCAGAGCAAGAGAAACAACGACTTAGTATGGAGAAGAGATTACTAGGACAAGGTATGTTTGGTTCTACTGGTGGTGGTCAACAAATGAACGCTTTATTAGATGCTCAACAGCAACAAGACGCTCAAGCACAGATTGCTGGCTTCGATAAAGCTCAAGGTTTGATTGATACTTATAGAGGTAGACAAGCAGCTGACTTAGGTATGGTTGAATCACTTGGTTTATTACCTCAGAAGTATGCTCAATTAGGTAGAGGTATCGGTTCAGACCAAGGTAACATCTCTAAATATGCAGCTGAGGCTCAAGCTACTGCTGCTGGTACGATGGCAGATGCTAATGCGGCTGGTTGGACTAGTGCCGCTGCTGGTATTAATAATCGTCTTTACCCTAAACCTAAAACATAAGGATATAGTATGGAATATAAATCACTAGCTGATATCAGAGCAGCTGATGCTGAGGCTCGTAGAGTTCAGGGTAATACTGCGGCTAATATGACACCAGGTAGGGGGATTGTTTCCTCTATGAGTCAGTTAGGTGGTATGTTAGGTGGTCAGGTAATGAACGCCTTTGGTCAATACTCACCTGAAGAAGCTAAAGCTATGTCTTTAGATAAGATTCTAGGTAGTCGTAAAGGACCACCTAAGACTTTAGAAGAAGCTGAGGCTTTATCTGCGGAGTTAGCTCAAGCTGGACACGCACAGGAAGCTAGACAAGTAATGCTTAACCGTCAAGCTGACCAGCAATCAGCCTTAAAGACTGATAAGATGGAGATGGAGAATAGAGCTATGCTTCAGTTACCTCAGTTAAAAGCTGAGTGGGACTATGGTGCTGCTGGTAAAAACTTCTACAGAGGATACGCTAAGAAACACTTTGGTATTAAAGATGATACAGCCTTAGCTGCTATTAACTCTGAAGATGACCTTATTATGGCAATGGAGCAATACACAGGCGGTCAGACTGACTCTAACAGTAGGGCTAAATATCAGAAACAATTAGGTATTTATGATAAAGCTAAGAAGATTGCTAAAGATTCTTTCTTAGGTAAGAAGTATAGGGAAGATGCTTTAACCCCTACTAGAAGTGGTTTAGATTTACCAGGTCCTGCTGAAGTTAAAGATAAAGACACTAGGTTCCCAGATGCTGCTGCTGCTAAAGCTAAGGTACTCGGAAACACAGCTACTTTTGAAGATAAACGTACAGTAGGTGTAGCAGGGTACGCAGGTACTCCTAACATTACTCAAGTTAATCCTGAAGATGCTGGATTCTGGAGAGAGAAGCAAGAGTATAAAGCTAATCGAGACATACGGTGGGCTGTTTCAGCTGCTCGTGTTAAACTTGCACCAGTTGCTTTCTTTGGTGATTTAACTCTTAACCCTGCTGAGTCTAAACAAGATAAAATCAATCAAGAAGTTAAAGCTTGGACAGATATGGCACTTGAGCCTCAAGGTTACTTCTCAATGCACCCTGATAAAGTAGCTGAATATGTCGATGACCCTCAAGGCTTCTACTCTAAACTAGATTCTAAAGATAAGATTAAAGCTAAAAAGGCAGCTAGAGCAGCTAAGAAAAAGGACAAGTAAATGGGATACAATCCAGCGGATTACAACTTTGATTACAAGGTACAAGAAGCTTATGATGAACTTCAGACAGCTGGACAACCCGACCCTTTAACCTTCGGTGAAGGCTTTACTTTCTCTGATGTAGTTACTGGAGATAAAGGCTTCGGTGAATGGGCTACCTCTGGTCTAACTGGTTTATTCCTTAGTGGTGCAGCCTCTGATGATTCCCAGAATGATTGGTTTGTACAAAGACATTCTATTGACTACGGTCTTAAAGCCCTAGAAGAGAAGAAAGCTGCTTATGAGCAAGCGGCTGAAGCTGGTATGAAGTTCTCTCAAGAAGAAGTTAATGATTACACTGAGATAGGTGAGCGTATTGAGTTATTAAACTCTGACCTTATGTACGTAGCTAATTCTCTTAATGGTAATATGGATGCTGTTATGGATGAAGAAGGTAAGTCATTCAATGATAGATGGGGTGTTGATAAGGAAGATGATGAAGGTCTAGGTAAATTCCTAGAGCTGCTTTATGATAACCCTACTTATATAGCTGGTGTTTTAGCTGATGAGACTTTAAAAGACTTACCTATATCTATCATCGCTTACTTCGGGTTAGCAGCTAAAGGTGCTTCAGGTGTCAGTGTTGTAGATAAGGTTGTCAGGAAGATTAGTGGTATCAAACCTAAAGCATTAAGAGGTTTAACTATCGCTGCTACAGGCCCTGCTATAGGTGCTGGAGCTGGAGCTGGTTATGAACTAGCTTACTCTCTACTTGAGCAAGGTACTCCTAATGTTAAACATATTGAACAAGGTGCTATATTCGGTGGTGCTTTTGGTGTCTTAGGCTCTATAGGTCTAGCATTTAAAGCATCTAAGTCGGCTCAAAGTACACCTAAGTTAGGTAAAGCCGCTGAGGTGGAGGTAGCTGAGACTGTTGTAGGTCCTAAACTAGATAAGATATCTAAGGCTGAGGATGTCACCTCTAAAGCTGCTGCTGAGATGGAGAAGTTACTTGAATCAGGTAAGAAAGCTGAGGAAGAGAAGAGACTTAATCAACAAGCTGAAGACTTAACTATCCTAGATAAGTATATTCAGACTACTCAGGAGCGTACTAACAAGAGTGGTAATGCTTTTGAGTCTGAGTTTGATGCTGAGAAGCGTGAGATGATTACTTACATTGATACTAAAGCTCTAGAGTTTGAGCGTAAGTCAGTAGTGGATGAACTTAGACAACAGTTGTTCTCTGGACAGAACAAGGACTTACTTAATACTTTAACCCCTGCTCAATATAGAGTTATTAAGAGTGGTTCTGGTTTTAAAGCTATGATGTTAGCTCAAGAGAAAGCTAAGACTGCTCTTAAGATGGAACACTTCAGACAAGGACCTACTGACAAGATTGATGAGTTATACCTAGAAGATACAGCTAGGAAGATTGTATTAGAAGAGTTAAATAGAATTGACGCTAAGACAGCTCAACCTAACAAGAGTACCTTAGATGCTAGGAACGTAGAGAAGCTCCAGAATGAAGGTCTTCCTGCGTTTACTATAGACAAGGACTTAGTTAATAGAGAAGGTACTAAGGTACTAGCTTCTACTAATAAAGATGGTCTAATTAGAATTAACCCTGTTAAGTCAGCTAAGGAATTTAGAAGTTACATACATGGTAAGGTTACGAGTGCTACTTCTAAACAAAAGAGGAAGGTTAATAAGGTATTAAAACAGTTTGGTTATAACTTAGATTACCAACTTAAAAGTAATGCTGATAGGAATAGATTCTTAGTCCTACATGAGCAATCTCATATTAGAAACAATGACATAGCTAAGTATCCTAGGAACGAAGATGGTACTATTGATTTAGATAGTGACGCTGCGATTGATATTGAAGTAAGAGCATCTATGGAAGCTTTACATGATATGGGTATTGGTCCTATGGATGAAGCAGAGACTATAGCTTCTAAGAACATCCAGGCTAATAGACAAACTAAAGGACAGAAGGCAGGACTAGCTCAAGCAGAGCAAGAGACTCTTAAAGGACAAGGTAAGTTTGGTAAGTATATTGACGCTAATCCTAAGAAGTCTATGTTAGGTGCGGCAGTTGCTGGATATGCTTTATCAGGCGATAACGAGAATGAGTTCTATGGTCCTGTCTTAGCTGCTGCTTTAGTGGGTTTAGGTCCTAAAGCTTACAAGTTAGTTAACTCACAAGCACTAGGTAAGTCTGCTATGAAGGTTAAGATAGCTATCTCTAAAGGTATTGAAGACTTCTCTGCTAATGCTAAGCTTCTTGATATGCAAATGCAATATGTTATTGACGAAGTACAAGAAGTCTTTGAGGATGCTGGGAGAGGTAAAGCTTTAATTGATTCTATTGAGAAAGGTTTAACAGGTAGAAAACTTAAAGAAGTATTAACTGACCCTGAGATAGTAACTCAGAAGAAGGTCATCTCTATGCTTAAGATTATTAGAGACCAAGCTAAAGAAGTAGGCATCTTAAAGAATAAGGATGGTAATGCTTTAACCTTAGAAGCTAAAGACTTTAAGAAAGGCGAGCGAGGAGCTGTCTTACAGAACTACTTCCCTCACTTATTTGTTAATGAGATAGATGACAAGGTTATCCAGAAGCTAGTTAAGCTTTGGGGTGATGATGATTCAGTACATGGTAAGAAGAGAACTCTTCAGGGAACTGTAGCTGACATTGATAAAGCACATCCAGAGATGGAGATTATTACTGACCCTGCTCAGGTGTTATCTCTATATACCCAAGCAATGACTAGAGCTATCTACGGTAAGAACCTAACTAACTCTATGATGAAGTTAGATATCAGCTCAATAGGTAAAACAATGCCTGCTATGATGACTACTAAGGCGTTCCAGAGTTTAAAGAAGACAGCCCCTAAGGATGGTGGCATTAGTAAACAAGATGCCCTACATTACGAGTATTTTGAGCATCCTTCTTTAGAGGGATATGTAGCACATACAGATGTTAAGAACTTATTAGATGACCAGTTTGCTGTAATGCGTAGAGGTGGTATGTCCGACATCATGGAGAAGACCTTAAAGCTTAACAATGGTTTAAAACGTGTGTTTGTATTTGGTTCTTTATTCCACGCTCAAGCATTAGTTATGTCGGCTGCTTACTCGATGGGTGTCTCGGGAGCTGTTAAGGGAATAGGCGGTAGAGGTAAACTTGGGGCTAAGGCAACATTTAAGAAGGAAGATGGTACGTTTGAAACTAGAGAAGTGTCTTATAAAGATATTGAGTTAGGTACTGGAGTTTTTAGAGAGTTAGCTGAACAAGCTATTAAAGATGGTTTACAGATTGTTAACATTAAGAGACAAGAGTTGGTTAACCCTGGTAAGGTAGAGATTGATAAGTTCCTTAAGAAGTTTGGTTATGCAGGGGAGTTAGCTAACACAGGTTTTGAGAAGATAGACCACATCACTTGGGAATACCTTCACGATAGATTTAAGCTAGCGGCATACCTTAGACACAAAGAGAAGTTAATGTCTGATGGTATGTTGATGGGTGGAATGGATGAAGCTAAAGCAGGTAGAGCAGCATCCACCTTTGCTAATGATGCCTTCGGTTCATTAGATTGGGCTAACTTTACTACTAAGTTGTATGAGTATGCTTCTAAGCATCCTGATAAGTTTAGAGGTAAGCTGTATGATAAGACTGCTCAGTTGCTCCCTACTAATAAACGTAGATGGTTGAACTTAGGCTTGTTTGCACCTGACTGGACTATCTCTAACATTAGAATTATTGGTAAGACATTCACTGGACTACCTGCGGTGTCTCAAGCGTTAGCTAAACGTATCCATAAAGGTAATTGGGAAGGTAATGCGGATGCTGAAGCGGTAGTTAAAGCTTGGAATATGTATGCTATGTATGCTTTTAGAGCAGGTGTTACTACCTCAGCTATGTATTGGATAATGTCTGAGCTATTCTCTGATAAGGAACCTTCGATGGAAGGCTTAGCTGACTTCTGGTATGGAGATAACTCTCATAAACTTGACCTAGGTAACGGAGAGTCTATGGTTATCTCTAAACAGATTGCTGAGCCTATTCACTGGTTACAGCATACGATACATACATTAATGAATAAAGGTTCAGTAGTACCTAAAACTATTGTAGAAGGTATGTTCAACAAACAATGGTTCTCAATGAAGAAGGGGTTCCCTATGGGTCCTGCTATCCTTGACAAAGATGGTAACTACCATTATCCTAAGTGGTTATTAGGTAAGGCAGTTCCTATTGTATCTAAGCCGTTGTTTGCTGATGAGTTATCCTGGACTGAAAGATTTGAAAGAGTTGTAACTGGCTTCTTTGGTTTCCCTCAATATGGGAAGAAAGAAGGCGGGGATTATTAATTAAACGGAGAAATAAGATGGAAGAGATAAGTGAGATGTTACGGGATGAGATAATTGACTTCCTAGAGAATAATGATTTAAAGGCGACATCAGAAGAGTTTGGTATCTCTGAAGCAGACCTAATAGATGATTACGAAATCAATGACATG
>Ga0233448_1001808_pt1 | contig 16690 bp, 15 predicted proteins | sample SI_124_October20_2_FD_183015 | JGI IMG/M metagenome (GOLD analysis project Ga0233448, IMG submission 183015) | Seawater microbial communities from Saanich Inlet, British Columbia, Canada - SI_124_October2016_150_MG | ecosystem: Environmental > Aquatic > Marine > Inlet | place: Canada: British... | reverse complement strand
ATTGTAATATTTCCAATTCCCTTGCTGGTCTATTCCTGTTCTAATTGAAAAAGTTGGTACTCCAAGCCACGCAAGCTCATTCAGTGTTTGCCCCGCAGCAGAAACAGCGACATCAACTGATGCCATTATTTTGGCCATTTTCATCGGCTCCAGTCTTCCGTAAATCTTAGATATTTTTCCATGTAATTTTTTTGCTAGCAGCTCGTTGCCCGTAACAACTATCGCCTGATACCCTGCACCCTCCAGAATATCGATTACTTGCTGGAATAATATTTCATCTTGCTGAGAGCCGCCAAAAGCAACCAAAATGGTTTCTATAGTTTCTCTTATCTCTAATTGCCTTGCAGCAAGTATTTCTGGACGAAGAATAACGTATTCTGCCCCTCCTACAGTCGCAGAAATCTGATTACTATAGTCCATTTCCTTTCCATATATTCCAGGACATATAACTAAGTCCACTGGATATAAAATTCTATTATAGTCATCAAGCACTACCACAAATGGAAACATGCTTTTTAGTAGACGAAAGTAATCTGCATTCGGTCGATAGCTATCAACTAACAGGAGAATATTTTTTGTCGCAAACTGTTTGAGTTTTTCTGCTGCATTGAGCCAATCGGATTTTTCTGCACCATCGGGAGCTGGCTCACCGTTTTCCATTTGCACTAATAACCTTGCAGACCCATTATTCCATGCACTTTTGATTGCAAGACATCGCATAAGATGTCCAAAACCAATACCCCCGCCACCATCAGCCAGAATGAGTAAATCAACCACCAAATACCTTTTGCACATTAATGTTCAAGAAACCTTCAATCTGCGAATCACTAAATCCCCATTTTTGGGAAAATGTCATAAACTTACTCAAAGAAGTATCCATATCTACGTAGGGGAAGTCAGAACCATAAATGACTCTATCCGCTATTTTTTTATATGAAAAAGCCATATCACGTTCAACTGATGAACCCAAATAATATGGAAGAGAAAATGAGGTCTCCAGATAGACATTGGGACAAGCATCTGCCAATAAAAATGCTTCAAGAATTCTAGCCCCACCGCTATGCAACAACACCACAGGAACAGTCGTAATCTCTTCCAGTAAGAATGCAGCTAGTCTCAAATTGTCATAGCGATACATTCCCGTTGAACCATAGCTAGTATCAATAAAAATTGGCATTTTCAAGTCAACGGCAACCTTTGCTAACGCCATCACTTTTGGAAAATCACCTTCATCGATCTTCTGAAAATAACAGTGAAACTTGACTGCATCAATCCCAGCCTTTTTCAAACTCTCTAATCGTTGAGCTTCTGCTTGATTATGTATATTCCCTAATACAGTAAAACAAGCTTCAGAAAAGGTTTCGCGAACTACTGAAGTAAAAACAGATGCTTCAACAGGTGAAAGATTTTCATTGAAAAGCATGAAATTTCCAGCGTCTATTTTTTCCTTTAAAGTAGGAAGGTGACACTCAAAACCGGTTAGTAACTCCCGCTGTCCCATGCATCCCTCATCCCCTAAACGAGCATCAATTCCATCGCCACCACAAGGTAGATGAATATTGCAATCAAACATGCTCTAGTACCAATATAAACTCTTTTTGGGGGATAGGCGAATAATCATGAAGCAGCCTGGCATTGGGTGTTAATTCCAAAGCAAAGGCAAGCATCTCAGCAGGGTCATGGTAAAAGACAAAATCCTCTTCAGGATAATCAGGTGTACGATAAAGACTTAAAAAATCTACAACAAGGGTTTCAGAGACAGTAGAAAATGCCTTTTGAATCATCATCTTTGAAAAGGCTATATTGTCATAAGCCTCTTTGAAATTGAAATTCAAAACACCCAGCATAACTCCAACTGCTGCTACAGAATTTAATTCCTTCTGTTCTGCAAGGTTAAGTACATAAAAAGTTGAACTGGGGTGCTGTAGTTTTGCTTCTGCTATCAAGTCCGGATTAATATCCCAACCGGTGTAACATTCGAGCTTGCATCCTGCATCTGAACAACTTGATAAAAAATCACCAAAACCACAGCCAATATCCAGAACATTCTTGCCTTTCAGTGAAACAGCACGAAGAACTTGCTCAAAGCGATAACGTTGATGTTCTTCACTACCCCACCCTAAAGTACGGACATTTCGACCTAGCTTCTGATATCGATCAGAATAACGAGCTACTGTAGATTTCGCAATTTTACGGAGAATTTCACTCATGATAGTTCACCCATATATTTTTCCAACCTCTCTTTTAATCCTATGGGAAGTAACTCTGGCTTTTGGAGATAGATCTTTTTGCAGATAGTCTCATAAGTGGAAAGCTTCAAGGTATCCGTACAGAAATACCAGATATCTTCCTGTAGCTCTATAAATTCTAGTTTCTCTAAAAATTCTTCACTTTGCTCTGCCTTCTCAATAACTACACACCCTGAATCGTCGGCGACAAATATCGCATCACTGAACTTTTGACGTTGCAACGCTTGATATTGCTCAATCTCTGGTCGCAAAGTCACTTCTCTGTTAAAACATCCAATAGGACTAACGCCCTTACACCAAATCGGATAGTTTTCCTTTTTCAGTCGATGAATATCTCGAAGCAAACCATTTACTACCACGCCTTTTGCGCCACCATAAATAAGTAGTGACTTAGCCACTAAATCACCAAATATTGCCCGACCTTCACATTCAATAGTATCAACATATACTATTGAATGTTCTGGGAAATCCTGAATTTGTTCGTGTAATGGCCAGTTGGATTCATCCCATGTACAAACATAATGGACTGTACCAACAACAAAATGACCACTATTTAGGGGGGCAACGTCAGTAATCACTCCTTTTTTCCCTAAAGCATCTGCAACTTCTGTACTGGATATTCGATTTTTACGAATCGTTTCAATGATCTTGCTATGCATAGTTTACCTTTACCGTATCAAATATTGCCTCAGCATCGTCTGAACTACCTTCTAAAATGAAGAATCCATGTCGATTTGCATCAGACGTTATAGGGCTAATTGTGTCACCTAGTTTAATAAAAATCTCAGAAGCCAATATTCTAGGATTCTTAGTAATATTTTCCCACCCCTCTACTCCAATAACGCAACCTGGAGCAAAGCTAAAAAAACGTAGTACAACTGGATTCTGCTCTGGCATCTTGTAATTACTGCATGTCTCACCAAAACAGTCAGCAACATACTGGGCTAATAAATCAACTCCTGATGAGGATGGCACAATAATCTCACTAGTGAAAACACCACCCCCCCTATTAGCGCTCTCGATTAAGTAAATCTCTTCACCACGAATCATATACTCGCTATGAGTCATACCAAAATTATACATCAAGCTTTTATTGACAATTTCATTAACTGACATCGCTTTTTCAAACAATTCTGATTCCAAATCACCTGGATATACGATCCCGATAGCAACCTGTGTATTTTCTTCAACTAACTGTTTCGTAGCTAAAGATAGAGACTTAGATCCTAATTCTTTGAATGCATAACCATCGACCGTTATATGAATACCCTCAATAAACTCTTCCACTATAACTTGCCTAGAATGGCTATGTATCAGTGCATCTATAAATCCAGAATCGACACTTTCTGGTGACTCAACCTTAACGACACCAAAACTGCCTCGATTATCTAATGGTTTAACAATTAAAGGATAACCGTAGTTTTCACCAAATGTCTTTACATCATCTACGACTGTACACAGCTTATATGCTGGAATAGTTAATCCTTTTGCATGTGCTCGCTCTCTTTGCAGGTATTTGTTGTTGGTCAACTGTGCCGAAATAAGTGACGGACCAGGCAGATTAAACTTTTCTGCAATCACGGCTTGTGCAAAAAGGCTATAATCACATTGATCAGAAATCACAGCATCAGGAGTAACACTATTAGCAAAATATAATATGCTAGGTAAATCTCTTAAATCACACGTATGGATAGTTTTAAAAACTTCTGGTCTGTATGGAGTTTTACTGAAATGAATTCCGAAAAGTTGGCAATCAGTCAGTCCTACTAGATAGTCAATTAGTGGCGCCTGTTCCCACCCCAAGTTAATAACCAATATTTTTTTCATCCGTATATTAGATTGCAAAGCGAATATCCTCTGCGTGCACCAGTGAATTTTCATAAATATCTTTCTGATAATATGCTCTACTATCCAAATATTTATGCATATCCCTACAATCTATTCCTTTAGAATGGCGTAAGAATTTAAAATCCTCAGCTTTTACAGACTCTCCAGATGCTAAACTTTTATTAGCTACAAGCCTGTACAGAATGCTCTCTTTAAACTGATACTCTTCTGGCTGTAGTTGTTCTCTACTATCGTCTATCAATATTTGTTCTACTGCACGAATTCCTTCTACCATTCTTTTAAATTCATCCGGCTCGAGTGAAAATGGTGCATCTGGCACAGGTAATGTACGATCCAAAGCAAAGTGCTTTTCAATGACCTTCGCCCCAAGTGCTGTTGCCGCGATAGGGACATAAATATCCGGAGTATGATCAGAAAACCCAACGATACAATCAAACTCATCCCGATACTGTTTCATGATATTCAGATGAACCTTATTGTAAGGAGTTGGATAGATACTATTGCAATGCAAGATAATAAACTTTTCGTTATTGTGGCGTTTGAAAATATTAACAACACTCTTTAGTTCCTTCATGGTCACAATACCAGTAGAGAGTATAACTGGCTTGCCAGTAGCGGCGACCCTTTCAATCATTTGTGGAAAGGTTCCTATTTGTGCAGATGCAAGTTTGTATAGTGGGACATTGATTTCCTCAAGAATATCTACAGCCTTAAGATAGGTAGGAGCCGAAAAGAAAGTGATACCTTTTTTTGTACAATATTCAGAGAGAATCCCATGCCACTCCTCTGGCTTATCTATCTTTTGGTGTAAAGATTTCACCTGTTTAGAAGGCTGATAATAAAGCTCATTCACATCAATAGATTGAAATTTAACTGCATCCGCACCACATTCAATGGCCGCATCAATACTCTTGAATGCGAGTTCAAGGCTCTGATTATGATTTGACCCAATTTCTGCGATAATATAGCAACGATCACCGCCTATCACACGACCATCAATATCAATTTTACTCATACTGGATTTCCTCTATTTTTCATACTTGCAATTTAGTTTAACAATCATGATTCAACTCCATGCAGACTGCCTGCCTATCATTAACACTTTTCACACCCACCCCTTTAAAATTATATTTCTTGTATAAGCTTAACGCTCTTACATTATCACTAAAAACTTCTAACTTTATTTTATTTAAGTTTAATAAGTCTAGAATATATTTCAAACACACATCTCCAAGAATCTGCCCTATGCCAGCTATTTTCTCGAAGGGATTGGCATACAAACCAAAATAACACTCTTTATTTGCGCCATCTATTTTTGTAAAATAAACCACACCTACATATTTATTGTCTTTTTTTACAACCATGTATTGTCGAGATTTTGAAAATTGCAACTCGTCTATAAAACCAAGATGCGCCTCTACGGAAATTTCATCTTGGAAATACATCCACTTTTTAACATTTTTATGATTCCTCCAGGTTAAAATCATCATCACTTCCTTTTGAGTTAAGTCAGCAAAATCAATCAACTCCACCCCCTCCGAGCTATCTAGTTCAATTTTCAGTATATAACGATGATCGTCTAGCTTAAAATACGCCAGGTAATCACTATTATTAACAACCCTCAAAAGATTAAACTGATCTTTGATAGTTTTATCTATATTTAATTTACTATCTTTTTTATCTCGCTTTTTGTAGAAACTTTCATCACCATTTTGCTTAACGGGGATTTTGTATTGTTCATAATTATTTACAAATTTGACACACATTTGCATAATCATTTTAGCCTGCTTATCTCTAAGCTCTTCATTTAACTCATGATTAGTTAATTCAAGTATCTCTTGCATGTAAATATCACCATTATCGACCTTGCTATTCGCTTCAATCATGGTGAATGGAATTTTACTTTCCCCCTCTAAAACCTGCCAAAACAGTGGAGCCCAGCCTTTGCCTTTTGGCAGTGCACTTTGGTGTATAACTAAATTATGTTTACTTTTTTCAAGATATTCTTTTGGAGCCAAAGAATGATAACTTAAAATAAAGATAATGTCGTATATATTGTCAAATTCAATATGATTGTTAAAAATTGGAATATTTCCTAATTTTTCTGATAAAGCATCTGCATAAGGCTCAAACCATTGATTTTTAGTGGTTAAAATGGCTATCTTCATTAGTTCAGGCGTTTAAATCCACTATGGCACAATGGGCCTTCCAATAGAGTGTTTACATTTAAACCTTCTTCACACTCCTTGATGGTTGCAAATATTGACTCCAGCTCTGAAAAATATCCGTCAACTATCTCCCGTTTATGCTCTGTACAAACGTATACACTAGTAACAGCAAGGTAACCCTTCTTTAACATCTCTTGAGTAATTAAAGTTTTATAAGCAAGTGCATTAGGTGAGTTAAATGTATAACCGCTTAATGCGGGCAACCCCCATGTGCTAATATTTAACTCATATTTATCTGCCAAATCTTGCCACTGGTTAGAAATACCAGTACCGATTTTGGTAATTGCATCCCAAGATTTTTCTTTCTCCATGACCTCTAGAGTCTTTAATGCTGCAGTTGGTCCAATACGCTCAGTCCAAAAAGTTGAGCTAATAAAGGTTTGCTGCGCTGCCTGCATAAATTTTTTCCTGCCGATACAAGCAGAAATTGCGTAGCCATTACCCAAGGCTTTAGCAAAAATAGCCAGATCAGGCTCTATGCCATACTTTTTATGCAAGCCTCCAAATGTTTCTCTAAAGCCTGAAGTGCACTCATCAAAAATTAAAATAATATTATTTTCAGTAGCTAGATCTCTTACTTTTTGCAAGTAATTGTCTTTTGGTCCTTCGTTTCTAGAGACTTCCATTTTAATGGCTGCAATCTCACCATTGTTCTCTTTAATTAATTGCTCCAATTGCTCAATATCATTGTAGTTAAAGGGTAGTGTCGTACCAGATAACCCTCTGGGAACGCCATTAGGTTTTAAACCTGGCAACAAATGCCCGTCCAGATTTTTATCACTATTAAGATTAGTAGATAAATACCAATCATGCCAACCATGATAACCACAAATAGCAATCTTATCTTTACCAGTGGACGCCCTAGCAATACGAACAGCTACAGAGTTAATCTCGCCGCCTGCTCTAGCAAATCTAACCATGTCTGCCCATGGATGCAGTTCCACTAATTTTTCCGCTAAATAAACCTCTTCTGGGCAATTAAAAGTTGACATATTGCCATCTCTAGCAGTTTTTATAACAGCCTCATCAACTTCAGGATGCCCATAGCCCAATGTATTGGTGCCAATCCCCATAATTGACATATCGATGTACTCTTTTCCGTCTAGATCCCAAACTTTACAGCCCTTAGATTTACTAAAGTAAGATGGCCATTTTTCAGGCAAGAACATTTCTGGTCTTTTGGAAAGTAGCATACTGCCACCGGGAATAACTCTCTTCGCTCTGTTATATAGCTTTTGCCCTGTACCCATAACCGCCCCCTCATTATTTTTAATTTGCTGGTTTTCTGTAAACAGCTCAGGCTTTAGTTTTTCCAACTCTAATATCTGGCACCAATTAAAATGTATATTTGGTGAAAAATACTCAAATATATTTGTTATTACAACTAAATCTTCTGGTTCATCTACAGTCCACCTTTGAGCGGATAAATCCTCAGTGTACCGTATTGAAGATTTTGAAAAACTATCGGAATTACGGATATACGGTGTTACATGCTCCCTATCAAACTCAGATTTAGTCTCATTATTTGCACGCTCAAGTGATTCAAATGACATTACTTCAACATCTAATCCATCAGGGTAGCTTACCGGATCAATATTTGAAAAATAATCTACTTGACTATCTTTATATCCTTGAATACACTTGTCAACTAAGTCCGAATCAACTAACGGACAATCACCTGTAATACGAACAACTACATCGGCATTTAAAAACTTGGCCGATTGATAAAATCGACTCAATACATCTTTTTCACTGCCCCTTGTGCATCGATAACCTAAAGATTCTACCACTGATTGTAGCCTGTTATTTTGCAACTCTTTAGAGGTTGCCACAACGATTTCATCCAATTCACTGGATTGAGATAATCGAGCTAGCAGAAGTTCAATCATTGGCTTATCAACAATAGATTTCAATACTTTACCTGGCAATCTAGTTGATCCCATTCTAGCTTGCACTAATGCTACGACTTTCATAATCTACCCCAATTTGATGGATTTAATAAATTAATATCATTTGTATGTAATTCAGTTGGTATATTTGGCAAAATACCATTAGAGGCAATTATAATTTCTTTTAACTGATCTTTATTATCCACGCCAACTAATACTTTAGATATTTCCGGTATAGACATAGCATGCCTAATTGTAGCCTCTAATGCTGTTATTTGGTTGTCATTTAGCCACTCATGCCATATTTTCCACAAGTTACTCCAGCGCTTGAATTTATCAGGTCTATTTTTTTCAGACATTAAAAGCAAACCTTGTAAAAAAACTGAACGCGCGTGCACTTCAATATTCATTTCTCGAAGCTTGACAAGCATGCCGCTATCAATCATCCTTCTATCCAATATATTGAAAGGTAACTGCACCAAGTCTATATCAAAAATATTAAGAATGGATTGTAACTGGCTATAATCATACACTGATACACCTATTTTCGTTATTTTTCCTTCTTGTTTTAACTCTTGAAGTTGGTCAAATAACTTCTCAGAACCGGGCTTTAATAAATCACCAGGGTTATGTATCAATATTCCGTAAACACTATCTTGTTTTAAATTTTTCAATGAATGGTAAAAATCACTATTTAACAACTTTATATCGTTATTGTTTATTTTTGGGCTGTCAAAGTGCCTAGTTTTTGTAACCACTTTAAAATTTGAAGAATTATTCCTACCAAGAATTTTTTCACTATCACCATAAACAGGCGCAGTATCTAATAGATCAATGCCTTTTGAGTATGCATAGCTCAATATACTTCCAACCTCAGTTGACTGAACTCGACCTTCTATAGAATTAATACCATAATCAACTCCAAATTGAACTGTACCAAGAGCTATTTTTGACATATTTACTTTAATACTTTTTCTAAAACCGCAATTACTTGATCTTGCTGCTCAAATGTCATTGCATAAAATAAAGGAATGCTAATTACACTCTCATAATAACTTTCAGCATTAGGAAAGTCACCTTTTTTAAATCCCATATTCTCATAATAAGATTGTGTGTGCACGGGAATATAATGAATGTTTACACCAATGCTATTTTTCCGTAATGCTTCAAAAATTTCTTTCCTTGTGCTTTTTAGTTTATCTTTTTGAACTTGAATAGGGTATAGATGTAGCGCAGAATAACCATCCTTATCTTGATAAGGTTTAATTATTGGCAAATCTTCTAACAATAAGTCATATCTCTCTTGTAGCTTATGACGCTTAGTAATAAATTCATCTAACCTTTGCATCTGGCTAATACCTAATGCAGCTTGCAATTCAGTCATTCGGTAATTAAATCCAAGTTCAACTTGCTGATAATACCAACCACCTTCGGCCTCTTTAGTCATCAACCCGGGATCATGAGTCACCCCATGACTACGAAATAGTTGCATACGTTCTGAGAGTTTCTTATTGTTCGTTGTTGCCAATCCACCTTCTGCTGTTGTAATAATCTTAACCGGGTGAAAGCTAAATACGGTGATATCAGAATATTGACAACCACCAATTGGTTGATCTAAGTACTTACCTCCAATTGCATGAGATGCATCTTCAATAATTTTAAAACCATATTCCCGGCTAAGCGAATAAATTTTCCTCATATCGCAAGACTGCCCGGCAAAATGCACAGGAATTACAATTTTAGGCAGTTTATTATATTGCTTTGCTTGAATTAGTTTTTTTTCAAGCTCTTCTGGGGATAAATTATAGGTCAGTGGATCAATATCAACAAAATCAACTTGTGCGCCACAATATAGACCGCAATTTGCAGAAGCCACAAAAGTATTCGGAGATGTCCAAAGGTAATCACCCTTACCCAGACCTAAAGCTAAGCAAGCAACATGTAGTGCTGAAGTGGCGCTATTGACTGCGACTCCAAACTCTGCTCCGCAGTACTCAGCCACTGTTTTTTCAAATAGAGGGACTTGCGGGCCTTGAGTTAAAAAATCAGATTTTAAGACATTGATTACTGTATCAATATCAGACTGGTTAATATCTTGTTTACCGTATGGGATCACTAATTATATATTTCCAATCTTATGCTTATTTAATTCAATCCACTCTTTTAGCGTATTGATTGTCATCCACTCTTTGTTATTATCAGAAGAGTATATAAAATCCGAATCTACTTTGACACCATTTCCGATTCTTTTTGGATCGTTAGCCCATTCATTAATAGAGGGTAATATTTTGTAGTGGCTTTGATATTCATAAGTATAGAGTGCATCTTCTGAGCCAATCATCTGCTCATGCAACTTCTCCCCTGGACGTATGCCAACTTCTTCTTGTTTGCATTTTTCATCCACGGCAGTGGCAACATCTATTACCTTCATTGATGGAATTTTTTTAACATAAATCTCGCCACCTTTCATATCTTCAAATGCATGCCAAACTAGTTCAACACCCTCTTCTAATGAAATCATGAAACGAGTCATACGATTATCTGTAATTGGCAACACTCCTTCTTTTGCAATTGACATAAAGAATGGAATAACAGAGCCTCTAGACCCCATTACATTGCCATATCTTACAACTGAAAATCTCGCATTATGACTAGCACTATATGAATTACCAGCCACAAACAATCTATCAGAAGTGAGTTTAGTTGCACCATATAAGTTTGCTGGACTGCTTGCTTTATCTGTAGACAAAGCGACAATACGTTTAACACCTTTATCAATACAGGCGTCTATCAGATTCATGGCACCGAACACATTAGTTTTTACACACTCAAATGGATCGTATTCGGCAGTGGGGACAATCTTAGTGGCGGCTGCATGTACAACATAATCAATACCATCTAATGCTCGATACAGTCTATCTTTATCACGAACGTCTCCAATTAGAAATCTAACACGATCGTCATCTTTAAATAATTTTGCCATTTCCCACTGCTTCATTTCATCACGAGAGAAAATAACTAAACGCCTTGGGTTGTACTTTTTTAGTGTCATTGGAATAAACGTATGGCCAAATGACCCTGTTCCTCCAGTTATTAAGATTGATGAATTTTTTAGCATATATAATCCTATTGATGAAATACTGTATACAGATAGAAGCCTAATTATTTTGAAAATTTTACCCTTAAATTTACCGTATTCAAGAGTGACTTAAGCTTTATTACCAGCACACCCAAAGGGTCATTTTCAGAGTCTCCATACAAAGAAAGGAATTCATCTCGTAACTCGATAATCTCCAACGAGTTCCACCAAGCCAAAGGATTATCGCCAATCTTCTCTATATGATTAGCGGCTGATAGTGGATCTATATGTATAATTCCAGCCTTATTCATACGCTGAAAAAGCTTCTGAAAACTACCATTCAAAGGGTATAGTTGTGGATCAAAAAACAATATTGTAGGTATGTTATAAATAAGAGCTTCGGTAAAAGTGCTATTAAAATTATCACATACAACCAGCTTGGAGCTAAATACTGCATCCACATAAGGAGTCGCATTGTCAAACTTTAGATTTAAACCAAGCTCTTCTAGCTGTTCACGCTGCCTCCAACCATAAAACTCACTCTCTACATGAACCCGTATTCTGATTTCATTACGACGATTTGATGATAATGACTCAAAAAAACGTCGCTCATCTTCAAGATAACTCTCAATTTGATCACCTGACGGCATACCTAAATTATCTGGGAAAAATTTAGGTGTATAAGTGGAGACGAACAAAATACTATCTGGTGTCGTTGACTGAAAACTCTTTTTGGTATTAATTATTTTCTGTTGAGAAAATTTCACCGCAATGAATGGAACGTCTCGTTCACGATACTTCCATCCCCAAGTCAGGTAAAGGTCAACCATAGACTGCTCCAACTTTACCATAGGGGCAACTCCAGTGCCGTATGGATTTCCTCCATGCTGCATTCCTACCAATAAAACACCTCTTTCCCTCATTTCGGCAGCAAATAATTTTAGCGACTCATCTCCACTCCACCCCACAGCACTAAAAATTAATCGCAAACAAGGTGTCCACGGTGGAATATTCTGGTGCAAACCTATGTACCCCTCCATGTGTACATAAGGCATTTGCTTCAGTACCAAATTGTAAATAAGCTCATCAAGAGAACCTTTAAAGGCACTTCTCTTGCAATACCAATTGCGCATATCTATATCAATAGGATCTATTGGTTCAACATTATTTTGAAAGAAAAGAGGAATAACCTTAAACTTAGATCGCCACATAATACGCACCTGATCAGCGATTGATAAATAAGGTGAAACCATAACCACTTGCGCTCCAGCTACACAAAAACGTGTAATCCATGCTGCAACACCTAAAGCTATCTGCTTCAAAGAAGAATGCGCTTTGTTTGTGTATTTCACACAGTGATAATCCAAGATCTTATCGATTTTTTGTGGGTTTTTAATCAGGTAATCAAGCCGATAGGCATAATCTGATAAATAAAACAAATTAAGATAACTCAAGAAGTCATATGGAACAGAGAAGGGCTTATCCTGCTCAATTGTTGAATAATCCAGCTGTTTTGATGATTCATAAAAATAAGCAACTTGCCAGATAAACATCATCAACCAAGGACCGATCAATTGCTCCCAATATATGCGGCTTCGATCAACACCATGAACTCGATTTAGGTGCCTATAGAGATGATCAATATAGAGACAATAAAGATCGTAGCGATTCAAGGTGTAATTACGCCTTGAATGGCACCCTCTAAATCATCTTCTGTATCAATATCAAAGCTAGTATTTTCTTCTACAATATAAGTCATAATTTTACCCATAAAAAACTACTATTTTTTAATGATCCCAATAAAATCTTGTAAAACTTTAAAGCCATTATCTCCAATAAACTTTGAAAAAATAATTTTTGATATATCCATCGATAAATAATTAAGTGTCTTTCTTTCTACAGTTATCTCTTGAATTATTTTTTTAGTTTCTTTGTTATTGAAAATATCATTTTGTGTTTCAACCCATCTAGAAATAATCTCATTTTGTTTTTCGCAAATCTTTAAAAACACAGATAGGTCAAAAATTAAAATATTTCTATTAAACGAATAATTTGGAATTCCACCTTTAACAATGACTCTTGATTCAATAAAGCTCCTTAATAACTTGTTGCTAACATCGCAACGTAACTTACCTTCTTTTAATAATTTCTCATCTTGTTTTTGATTGACAATAAGTTCTAAAAAATAAACAATTCCTTTTTTCTTATCTAAAAAACCTTTTAATAACCCTATTTTCTCAACATATAGCTGCACTTTATTTTCCAGTAAAACAAGCTCCTTAGATAGGAAATAAGCAGCTTCTTTATCTATTTTAAAATAATTAACCTCATTGTTAATAATAATATTTGAATTAATATCGGTTAATATCTTCTTTACAGAAAAATCAAACATCATCAAATTAATTTCAGACTTGAGTAATTTACCAAATCCAATTCTCTTATAACTTCTGTATAAATTATCAGCCATCTCTGCTTTTTGTACTATGGATTTATCCACTTGAAAACGAGCCATATTTAAATCATCAATTGTGTCAATATCAATTGAATTTTGTCTATTCATTACATACGCCTTACATTTATTCTCAATATTAAAAGTTTTTTCATCAATTAGTCTTTGTATATTGCAAATGTAAATCGCACCATTCAACCTGTAGTATTGCTCAAGCTCTTGACTCCTTTTATTTTTTATGGATTCACTTATAAAATCTGACATATCCATATCTTTTGGAAGCTTATCACTCCACAAAGGGCTATGTTCATTTTTACAAACACTAATAATAGCACCGCTCTTACTCTGGATGAGTAATTTAAAAGCTTTATCTATATCTTTTACTGTTCGCAGAGGTGATGTTGGCTGTAGAAGAATTACGTAATCATAATTATCATCATATATTTTCAATGTATTAATTACATTGATGACAACATCAATTGATTGTATTTTATCTGTAGCTAGTTCATTAGGCCGCATAAAAGGCACGTCTGCGCCATATTTTTTCGAAATAGTTGCAATTTCATCATCTTCTGTCGATACAATTACACGGTCAATATATTCTGACTTTAGTGCGGCTTCAATCGTCCATACAATAAGTGGCTTCCCCGCCAAATCAAGAATATTTTTTCTTGGTAAGCGCTTACTGCCTCCTCTTGCAGGGATAATCGCTAAGATTCTTTTATTGTCAATCATTTTTTAAAATTTAGCTATATCTATCTGGGCTTGCTCAAACTGCTCTATTTGCCCAATATCTAACCAATACTCATGCACAGGGAACACATTTATTTGGCCCGAGCTATCTATTTTCTTCTGCAGTAAGTCTGGCATATCTAAATAACTAACACCATCTATTGCGTCAAGCATTAACGGATTAAGCACATAAACACCTGCATTCACAAAAAACTTATGTACTGGTTTTTCTACAATAGAGCTGACATGCTGGCCATTTGTCTTTATCACTCCATATGGCACCTGGAAATCATACTCTCGTGCGCACATAGTTGCATCACCCCCCTCATTTAGGTGAAAACTAAGCAACTCTTTGAAATCTATCTTGGTTAGTAAATCTCCATTCATTATTAATATTGGCAAATCTATTAGATTTTTTGGTAGCAGTCCAAGCCCACCAGCCGTACCAAGAGGATCCTCTTCATGAAGATATGTAATACTTACACCCCAATCGCCACCATTGCCAAAATGATTTTTCACCATTTCAGCCTTATAGTGTGTAGAAATATAAAAATTATGAAAGCCTGCTGCAATAAATTGATTTAAAATATTTTCAAGTATTGGCTTAGTGCCGACTTTTAATAGTGGCTTTGGAATATTATCTGTTAATGGTTGCAATCTCTTCCCAAATCCTCCAGCCATTAAAAAAACTGGATTATCAAACCTTTCTCTTTCTATCAAATGTTGTAATGTCTCCAACCCAACAACTTTTCTATCACTATTAACAATTGGAATTTGCAACAAGTCTAACTCTTTCATCTTTAATAGCACACTCTCTTTACTGTCTTTTTCTAATGCGACAGTTGGAGTCTTAAACATGATCTCAATAATAGGTTCATCTAATGACAAATACCTAATTAAACCGCGACGAATATCGCCGTCAGTCACCGTTCCAACCAATATATCGCTATCATCGACAACCATTACAATACGCAATGCCTCTTGATCTAGAATGTTAATTGCATCTTTAATTGTATCTGCCACCTTAAGAATTGTATTTTTCCAATTATTCATGCTGTTATATTTTTTAAATTATAAAAAGGCTTTTTCAAAATACCGTCAAAATCGGTCTGTTTAACTGTTTTAACAATCGCTTTACTTGCTCCGCCTTTTCCGTATGGGTTCTTAGTGTTACCAACTATATTTTGAAAATCTTTTGAATACAGCTTCTCAAATGAATGATCAATACTTTCCTGTGTAGGTGGGCAACTAATAATACTATCCGCCTTAATGCGCCCCTTTTGCCTATCACCTATATTAATCGTGGCAATATTAAAACTTGGCACCTCAAGCAGGCCACTTGAACTGTTACCCACAACAGCGTCCATAAACTGTAAAGCACTTAGATATCTCAGTTGCCCCATTGAAGCAAAAGCAATTGTGTTGTTGCACTTGGCAACATAATTATCTATCATATTATTAATAACTCTTCCATCGGTATCACTATTGGCTTTTGTAAAGATAACCTTTGTATTCTGTAACTTAGCAATAGAATCCAGCAGCGCTTGGAACTGAATTTCAGCGGTAGAGTGCTCCAGGGTTACCGGATGAAAGGTGACTAAAATATTTTTTTCACCAAGGGTAAAGTTGATCGACTTTTCGAAATCAGATTTAGATAATAGATCTAATTTATTAATATTATCAATTCCCAGTCCACCAATATTAAATACCCTGCTTGGCTGTTCACCCAGCTGAATCACTCTGTTTTTATACGCTTCAGTAGCAGTAAAATGTAAGTGGCTCATTTTAGTAATTGAATGTCTAATTGATTCGTCAAATGCACCCTCTGTAGTCTCTCCGCCATGCAGGTGTGCTACAGGTATTTTGGCAATCATTGCAGCACTTACTGCGGAGAAAATTTCAAAACGATCGCCCAAGACTACAATTAAATCTGGGCTTAAATCCGCATAAGCCTCTGCAAAAGATATTTGAGCAAGCCCCATTGACTTGGATATGCCAACAGGGGTATCGGAAGATAAAAGCATCTCTATTTTTTTATCTATTAAAAAATCTTTTTCTATCTCCTTGTAGGTGAGTCCAAATTCAGGACTTAGATGCATGCCAGTAACTATAAGCTGAAGTTCTAAATCTTGATCTCCCCCTGTGTCAGGATACCTGTCCGCTCAGTAATTTGAGCATTCAAACCAAAGCAGGGGTCGGAAAGTGAATAAAATATG
>Ga0233448_1001784_pt1 | contig 16874 bp, 18 predicted proteins | sample SI_124_October20_2_FD_183015 | JGI IMG/M metagenome (GOLD analysis project Ga0233448, IMG submission 183015) | Seawater microbial communities from Saanich Inlet, British Columbia, Canada - SI_124_October2016_150_MG | ecosystem: Environmental > Aquatic > Marine > Inlet | place: Canada: British... | reverse complement strand
CCATCTAATTTAGACCATTTTGCTAATTTGTCATCATGTCTAGCAAATATTTTTTTAACTGGTTGCCAATACCCCATCCCATCAGTGCCTCCGTTAGATAAATACTGTTGTGATGCGATTAAAACAATATGGAATAAATCATGAAGCATACACTCATTATTTTCAGCTTGTGCTCCGGCCATGGTTATTCTATTTTTATTTTAGTATATTATTATTCATTTTTTATATAGTAAATTAATTTTATTATGGTTAAATAAAGTAAAAGTGGTATATTTTTTTTAAAATGCATCAGTAGTCCACACCGCCGTAAATCTATAAACTTCATTATCTGCAGCACTTGCAAATCCGCCATCTGGGTAAAAATTCACAAATCCATCGGTGGCAACTATAGCATATCCACCTAATGACACAGTATTAGATATAAACCGCATCGTCACATATACATTTTTAGTAGGCCTTTCTGCAGCGAGTAAAAATGCACTCGGACTTGCTCCTCCTACTGTGATAGATAAAACATTTCCACCTACACCATAATTTGTAGTGGCCAACACATCCCGCGGTAATACATTTGCATGAAGAATATATGTTGTACCAATTCTTCTAAGAAGATATTCAGAACGAAGGCCGAAATTATAAAAACTTGGCCCTCTATTCCATGCGCCGGTTATACCAGATCTAACAGTATACGCACTAATGAAATTTGTACCATCAAATGTTAATGAACCAGTTTGCACTGAATTATCTTTAATAATTGTACTTTCAATTGTTACACCGGCATTTACTGTCTCTTCATTAATAATATCAGTGCGGACCGTTCCTCCAACAAATAAGTCTTTCACAATACCCATACCACCGTCTGTTTGAATTGCGCCCGTTGCTATAGATGTTGACTGTGTGGTATTTAGTGAATTTATGATTCCGGAAGTGGTAAGGGTATTTGAATCATCAATTGTTATACCCGAACCTTGTAGAACCGTACCCGAAGTACCATTAAAACGCGGAATAGATTCATCTGTTGATGAATTGGGAGCAAGCATAACCTTATACGATATAGCACTATCATCTGTAAATGCGAGGGAACTTGGACTTGTATTTTGCACCCATATTATTCCTTCTCCGGCGGTCGGTGCCTGAGGGGCCGCACCAACTTCTGTAAAAAGAACGCCGGTTGGGTCAATAACACCAGTCACCTTTATGTCTCCATCAAAATGTGCAACCTTACCGGCGGCCACAGTGGTAGTGCCGACTAACAAACTACCATTATCAACGCGAACTTCCCCCGCGCTCGTTATAAGTTTTATTATACCGTCCGTACCGGTGCCAGTTCCCGCAGTAATAGCAACATCTCCACCATTACCAGCACTACCTATCCCACCCTGTAATAGTAGGTCAACACCAACGGTATCATCAGCACCTTTGACAATATCGCCAGAACTTAATATAACATTAGAACCCGAAGTCGTATTACCATTACCCAACACCGCCGATAGTGGACTTGATGTACTGACTCCACTTATAGTTGTATTTGACGCTGTTGTAATGCGCCCTTTAGAATCCACAGTGAAGGTGCCAACTTCGGTAGAACTGCCGTATGTTGCGGCCGCGACGCCGGTGGTTGTAAGAGTTGGGTTGGGATATGTGCCGGTCAGATCTCCTCCCGCTGTGTCATTGGTGCGTACTAAATTTGCAAAAGACATAGTTCCTGTATTTGAGCCCGGCGATAGTGTCTCCCAAATGCCATCCGGCCCAGAACTTATACTAGTAACATTTACCTGTGTGATGACACCACTTGCTGTTGCGTCTGTGGTAAAATCCGTCTGAAAGAAACCAAATGTTGTACTTGTACCCCCACCCACGCCTCTAATTGTAATTATTGGATTGGAATAAGAATCTACTTCATAAAGTCCATCATTTGCAGAATTATTGGCCCCCGATATTTGTATAATATCACCGACCGCCCATGCAATCGCATTATCTGTAGTAATTGTTCCGGCACTACCACCGCCCGATGCGGTGAAACCGCCGGCCACAACAGCGGCAACATTAGCTGTTGCAAGATAATTTACTATCAAACACCCCGGAACTGGTGATGTTATAACATTGCCGTCATTAATATATAAACAATTATCCGCAATATTTACTGTCGTTGAATCTATAGTTGTGGTAGTACCTAAAACATCAAGATTACCCGCAATTTGCACAGAAGCGCCACCGCCCGAATTAAGAACTATACTACCTGTATTTGATATCTCGCTTATACCAGCCAACACGCCAGCATCCGATAATGTCGTAGTTGAGTTTTGAACAAGTCGGCCGCCAGCACCATCCCAACGTACAATCGCGTCATCGGTTGATGAATCGGGGGCTGCCGAATTCTGCACGGCACGGTCAGTCACAAATGTCTCAGTTGCTAACGTACCACTGGTTGGTAAAGTTATGTTTGTTGCCGCAGTGGTATTTAATGTGAGATTATCTCCGCCAACGGTAGATAAATCCGCAGATAGCGTCAAATCACCAGATAAATCTACCGTTCTTCCTGCGGTATTTAAATCAAAAGTAAGGGTTTGGTCAGACGCGTCATTGGTTGACGCCCGCACTGTTATTGCGCCATCATCGGCATAATCATCAAGACTTAAAGTGTTAATGTCTGGAATACTTAACCCCGTCGGTAGTGTGGATGAAATAGACGGCACACCGCCGGCATCGGTTATAAGAACTGAGTTATTTGCAGTTCCAATACTACTTAAATTATCTGCGGTGGGGGTGTATAACAGTGTATTAGTTCCACCAAATGACACCACACCGGTACCACCGCGCTCTGTTGAAAGTGTATCCATTACATCATATTGAGTGAATAAAACGGAATTAGTGCTTGCATCGGTAATAGAAGTGTTGGTTGTACAAGTCCATGCGGTAAGACTATGTACTGTTCCTTCTTTTATCCATACAGTCAAACCGCGTGGATTATCACCTATAATTAAATCCGCCGCACGAATAAGTTCTACATCCGTACCACTAACTGTGTGAACTACCCATATACCATTCCAACCCGTATTGGCAACACCAAATATATCACCCATATTTTTAAGCAATACTCTATCACCTGCTATTGGGGTTATACCGTCAATAAGTGGTGGTGTGTTAGTTAGAGTTAATATATCGCTTGAATAACTAAATCCTGTGAATATATCAGTGGATGAAGTTGCCATACGAACACTACTACGGTAGTTAAAGTCATCGCCACGTACGGTATTTGTAATATCTATGCCTGGTATTACAAATGACATTATTGTATAATGTTATATGATGTTATTGTGTGGTGTTATTATATGATGTTATTGTATAATGTTATTGTATAATGTTATTGTGTGGTGTTATTGTGTAATATTGTGTGATGATATTATGTAATATATTAAAATTACTATATATTAATATGTCTTATACTTTATATCTTATATTAAAAATATTACATTAAAACTAAAAAAATAATAGTTTATAATATTGCGATGATGTAATAGTAAATTAATATAAACGTTTACCATTAATAAATTATAATACTATAAATATTTATATACCCCCCCCCATACTAACTATCACTTCTAAAAAACACAATGAAAATAGAAGAAGACACTAAACTTGACTTTGTGGATGTCCTTTTGCGACCAAAGCGCTCAGAATTAAGTTCGCGGTTAGACGTGGATTTAACCCGTGAATACACATTTAAATATAGTAAAAAATCATGGTCGGGCATTCCCATTATAACTTCTAATATGGATACCGTGGGTACGTTTGAAATGTATAATTCACTAAAAGACTTTAAAATCATTACATGTTTTCATAAGTTTTATGATGTTAGTGATTATCCAAATACGCTTGATTCTAATTATTACGCAATTAGCACAGGAATTCGCGATGGCGATTGGTCGCATACTTCCGCGGTCATTGACAAACTCAATCCTAAATTTTTATGTGTTGATGTCGCAAATGGTTATTCACGAGACTTCGTTAATAGTATTAGAAAATACCGTGAGGCGTATCCGGACATTACTCTTATTGGTGGCAACGTTTGCACACGTGAAATGATTGAAGAATTGAGTTTAAACGGCGGCCTTGACATTTGCAAAGTCGGCATTGGCAATGGATCGGTTTGCACAACGCGCATTCAAACAGGCGTCGGCTATCCGCAGTTAAGTGCAGTTATGGAGTGCGCGGATGCGGCACACGGAGTTGGGACACATATTATTTCAGACGGCGGTGTTAATTGCGTGGGTGATGTTGCTAAGGCGTTTTGCGGCGGTGCCGATTTTGTTATGAGCGGTAGTTTATTTGCAGGGCACACAGAATGTGCGGGTGATATCATTGTTGATAATGGCGTAAAATATAAGTCATATTACGGTATGTCTTCAGAAACCGCACAAAAGAAACATCATGGTGGACTTGCGCATTATCGTTCATCGGAAGGTAAAGAAGTTAGAGTGGCGTATAAGGGCGATGTTGCACCTACTATTCAAAGTATTCTTGGCGGGGTTCGTTCAACCTGCACGTATATAGGGGCAAAGCAACTTAAAGATATGAGTAAATGCGCGACTTTTATTAAAGTTGGCCGGCAAGTGAATACATTGTTTCAGTAAGTTTCTGTATTATAATATTATGATAATACCAGCGTCACAAATAGTATTTCGTTATAAAAATTTACATACAATAATATAGTTAATAAACAGAGAAATGCGTAATGTACGGATTTATTATATTTGCAGTCATTGTATTATTTGTAGTGTTTTATAACACCCCGGTTTCTGAAACAGCGAATACAACAACATGTAAAATACCAACAAAATATATATCATCTAATAAACCACAAGCAATACCCCAAAATAAATTTAGCGTGTTAGATAATGCGAATATAGACGCTATAACTAAAAAAAATACTAATATAAATTCCACTACCGCAATTACTACCACTAATAAAGGTTATGTTTTAAAGGGCGATGCAACAGATATAATTGATCCAAAAATTTTACGAAAAAAGAGTTCTAAATCTAAAACATCTAAAAAACCTAAATTAAAATTTAGTAATAATGTTAATGTTAGATTGTTTGATAAAAAAACACGTGATATTATTAATGACGGAAAGCAGCGTTTATAAAAAAAATGATTTATTAAACAACACATTAAACATCACCCCACCAACACTCTCCCGGTGGCCACCTGCACCCCCGCCCCTCTTCCAACCCCGCCCACTCTACCCCGGACACCCCTCTCGTATACTAAACAATAATGCGTGTAAAATATTGCATCGGCGCAATGACGGGCACTATAATCACAGTGGGAAGCGCAATAACTACAACGTATATAACAACACGCTCTGCGAAATTTAATACAATACGCGCGTATAATTTATGGTTTTTACCTATAAATTTATATGCCCGAGTTGATAAAAATCGCATATCTATATTTGTAGTTGATGTTGATAAAAGGGGTGATAACATTAAAACATCCAATTATACCGCATTTCAATTATTGCGAAACCCTAAAAATAATATCGTTGATGTTAAAACTTGCGATAAATCTACTACATAATGTGGCATAATATATAATGTGATAAATCTACTACATAATGTAGCATAATACATAATGTAGCACAATATATTAATTATTTTTTATCGGTTTTATGTTTGTTTTACTGAGGCGGATTTGGGCTTATATTTTGAAACCGGCGATTTATCTTTTCTTACTACCGGGGTCACAAGTTTAATATTTTTAGTTGATGGTGTGCCGTCGTACGTATGGTATATATTCCTATTGCTTATATCATCAATTATGTATTCTGAAAATATTTTACTTTGCAACATTTGCTCATAAGATTTTACAACTTTACGATGTTTGCGTATGTATTCGGGGTCAAATGTCTTATAAAATCGGTCAGGGTCTAATACCGATAACATATTTTCTAATTCTGGCGAATAATCCACAATATTATAAATGTCATGTAATAAATAAAGAATGTCGTTATCAATGCGGTTATACATAACAATTTTATTATCTACAATATTACTAATTTGCTGTTCTTCATCAATCTGCGCAAATCCGTAATCAATAATTTTAGGTATAAACCCAAAATATGGAACAACATATCGTGTTTCCGGTTTATTTTTATTTTTATCCACGTAAACAATAAATTGCGGATCGGAAGATTTATATTTATGGTCGCGGTCATACTTTAACATAATGTTGTCCGCATGTAAATCATTGTGTTTAAAACTGGGATATAGTTTTTTAATCTGATATATAGCGTAAATTATCTGAAATATAATTGATTTAAAAACCGCGTTATTAATAGGAGTATTAACATATCTTTTTAAATATCCGCTAAATGTAATATCCGCCTGCTCTAACACTAAATAGCAAAATTCGCCATATCCCAATTTATTATTCATAAGGTCGCGTTGACGGCAAAACGCGGTTTCAACACTTTCTTCTACCTGAGTATAACTATATTCGCGATTTATGATACGCTCGCAGATAACATCATCGGGTGACGCCAGATGAAGTGTATCGCACTTTTTATAAATAATTAAATCTAAAATACACGGCATTACGTTTGAAATAAGAAACCGCTCTTTTAAAATCAACATAATATTAATTTCTGCGTCATTTTGATGAATAGTTGCAGGGTTATAATTGCCGTAGATTTCGGCCTGGTCTTTACGATAAAAACTCAACTTAACTAAAAAACGCACACCGTCTATTTCGCAAATCATAAATTTAGATTTAGAATACCCCGTGAAAGGAAGAATAATTTCTATTGATTTAAGAAATCCGGTAATATCATTACAATTAAATAAATTGCGACTTTTTATTTTATTCCGAATGATGTTTGGGGCGGTCATTTTAAATGACGTGGTTTTGAAAACTTCACTAATTATATTAATAGTGAGTTAAATCTATATTTTATAATGAATTGTTTTTTATTGTTGTTTTTTATTGTTGTTTTTATGAATGTTGTTTTTATGAATGTTGTTTTTATGAATGTTGTTTTTATGAATGTTGTTTTTATGAATTATGAATGTGTATAAAAATAAAAAATAATAACGAGTTAATGATTTGATTACATGACGCCGGGTCATCACTCACACGACCGGTCTACCGGTAAAATATAGTCGGTTAAAAGATGATAATCTTCAGCTAATTGTTCTTCAGGCGATAACCCGCCGCAGCCTTCATCAACAAACTCTCGCACACATTTAACCGTATTATTGGCACGTGGATGTGTGCATTTTATACCATTATTTTCTACATGATCGCGAGTTTGCGATAAAACAGTCTCACCATACATACCCGCCTCACGTAAAACATCACTATTATGTAAATTAACTATATTCCCATCGGCAAAAGAACGCATGCAATTTTGTTTACGTAATTCAGAACTACCATGTTTAATACCGTTTGCACCCCTAACGTCGTTAATAGTAGAATTCATATCGGCCAGAATATCATCGGCGGTTTTATTGTTTTGGGAATCGTTATTAGGCGAGACGTCTGACCGCCTGACCCTACTTACTTTATGCACAATTTTATTATCTACTTTATAGTGATGTATTAACACTAGTAAAAGTATAACTACTAAAAGTAAGATAGATAAATTGCTTACTTTACCAGAATTATTAGATTTAGCCTCCCGGGACACAAATGCAAAATCCATGTTTTGAATGTGAGGATATTGTATGAGTGTATTATTTATGGGTTTGTTGCGTATATATTTGCATGAATAAAAATAATGATGTATAAATAAAATATTGCGGTAATGATGAGTAAATTGTATGGAATTGTAATGTTGGCGACTTCATACTATTATTTTATACGCGATATCGCCATATATTCTACCGCTACTGTGTGTGTAAATTACTACCGTGTGTGTAAATTACTACCGTGTGTGTAAATTACGCCTCATTCGCGATACTACCGCGCCGCCTTGTCTTTGTGCTTTTAATTTAGCTAACTCTCTACTATCTTTATCGTTGGGTTTATAATAATATTTAGTTAAATTTCCCCATCTATAGAAGGGTCCCTTTACGTCCTTTCCTCGTATAACCGGCATGTGTTGGTGGTGTATTATGTGTTATATTAATATACTGAAAAGATAATAAAGAGTATATATAAAAATGAACGATGATGGTAATACGGCGACCAACGACACTAAAATAAATAATCCGCATAATACCCAAACCACTTTCACGGATGAAGATTGGCAAATGTTTGATACTTTCTTTAACATAATTAATTCAGATTATTCGATATCTTATTTACCAATGAAAATAGCCGTAAGTATACCATCGGTAATCATTGATACAGGGGAGATAGAGATAGTAATTGTATGTTATAATAAACGTATTGTAATAGTAAATTGGACTACATTTATTGATTTATTAGAGCGAGACGATGAAGAGACTTTTAGTAGCCATTTATTTTTAAAAGCGGATAATGTAGAAAATGCGGTTAAAACTATAAAATCTCTTATTAGAATAATTCAACATCAGATTGTTTTAAATTACGAATATTAAACAAAAAATGAATTTATAAATGTATTATATTATCATTGTCGGTGTAAATCTTTAATCGTTTACAGTAGAAATTAAAACGGTCAAGAAAAACTTCTATTTAATATAAAGTTTTGTATTAAATATTCATAAAATTATAATATGGCAAATCATTCCATAGATTTGTCAAATAACTGTAAATATAACCCATCCGATAACTGTAAATATAACCCATCCGATATTAAAGCGCTAACAGAAAAATTTATTAGTTTACCAGAAGGAAATAGCGTTATAAAAGTCGCAACCCCATTACACGATCGCTATTATGATGTTTTGCCTGGAGAAAATATAGTTAACGTATGCCGGAATAACAAACCATTGTATGTAAATGCCAATTGTGTGTTTGATAATGTTATAGCGACACAGGCACCATGCATTAGTGGCATTATGCGGTTTTGGTTAATGGTCGCGCAATACGATATTTCATTAATTGTTATGCTGACACGTTTGTATGAAGGCTCTCGTAATAAGGCAGATATATATTGGCCTACCTCCACACATGACCTAGAGTTTAAGGATAACGCCGGTATAGTCATATCTATAAAATTATTAGATGAATGTCAACAAAAAGGAGTAATAACACGAAGACTGCAGATTTCATATTTAGGTGAGAAAACTGAGGTAAAACATATACAGTATATTGCGTGGCCGGACCGTGATGTCCCCAAGGATACAACTGTTATCAAAAATATTATTTGCGAAATGTCGCAAAACTCGCAACAAACCGTAGTTCACTGTAGTGCGGGAGTAGGACGTACTGGGGTATTATTGGCAATATACAAATTAATGAATAATGCGGAATCACATCCCATTGAAGTAGTAGAAAAAATACGTAAATGTCGCCCAACGTCTATACAAAATCAATTGCAATTTGAGTTTGTTTTACGTGCTGTTAATGAATTGAGTCAACACCGACATACCTCACCCCAAAACACATACCCATTAGTAAAGGCGACATCATTGCCAATTGTAGAGAGGATAAAACCTTTACGTTTTCAACATTCACACAACCACGGGCTAGATTCTTTAAATGGTAGAGAATTATTACTTAGTAGTGTTGGTATTTGTAATGATAACTGCAACACACATGATGGTGGTGATGATGGGGATATCAATGACATAGAAATTATTGATGATAATAATGCTAATTATATTGATGGTGGGGATATAAATAACATAGAAATTGTTGATGACAATAGTATTGAAATTATTGACAATGAGGAGTTTGATGATGGTAGTGGTGGGGAATGTAAAGACATACCCCACACGGACATACCCCATACAGATATACCTTGCACAGATATAAAACTGTCAATGTCATCGTCTTTACACCATACATCGGCGACAACTGTAAATACTGTACTATTAAAAAGATCTGTATGATGTTTGCACTTTATTAAACTTAAAAAAAATAACATAAGTTATGTATTCTATTTTTTATATTAAAGATTTAACCACATATTAGTGTAGCTCCCATAGCTCAGTAGGTTAGAGCGCCGTGCTTATATGCCCCGCAAAGGAGGCAGTGATACGCGGAGGTCGTGGGTTCGACCCCCACTGGGAGCAATAAAATTTAAAAAAATAATTTATTTTTTTTTATATAAGCGGTTTATTTATTAGTAATATAAACTTAACATATATAAAATCACCCATAAGAATAAAAATGACGGCTATTGTTATTCCAAAATACGCTAAAATAAAAAATTATAGGACAATGACTCCTAAGAAAAAAGAACAAGCAGTGAAGGGCGTGAAAAGCTATCAGTTGGAATGGATGAAAGAAGAAATTAATGAATTTTATGAAGCAATACATCTACAAGATGAAAACGAAATTTTAGATGAAGCTATTGGATTAATTCGAACAGCACAGCAATTTTCAGAATCCAAACGAGTGATGGCTTGGTGGGAAAAGGTATCTCCTGATGTACGAAAAGTGTTATCGAATAGAAGAAAATATAATAAGGCTTTTATTGAATGGAAACGCAAAAAGACTCTTAAAGGGCAGGCTAAAGGCGTAACGGCTAAAAGTTTAATAGATTTTGCCAGATTGTAGTAAATTGTGGTATAATATAGCCTAAATAGCCTAAATAATAAAATATAGCCTAAAATAGCCTAAAATAATAAAATATAGCCTAAATATTATACTATATTATAATAAAATATAGCCTAAAATAGTATAAATAGCCTAAATATTATAAAATTGCAGATAACATAAAAATAAAAAAAAATGAAAATAATTCATTATTAAATAATCACGGTAAGTCATGTCGTACTATGCCTTTTGCACTGCATACATACCCTCTTTTGCAGTCGGTATGGAGGGTAATAATCCCCTTTATTTCTGCAACAACACTACACATACCGGGGGTTGGTGTGATTTGTGCCGTCAAAATCAAATTCGGGGTAGATTCCCGAAAAGCTACGTGGAAAAACGTTTGAAGGAACAGGAAGAAGAATCTTCCAACACAGCGGACCCCCGGGATTTTCAAAATGCGGTCAGTGGGAAACACACGTTCGTCAACAACCCAACGGCTACGAAGGCTACGAAGGCTACGAAGGCTACGAAGGCTACGAAGGCTACGAAGGCTACGAAGGCTACGAAGGCTACTAAGGCTACTAAGGCTACGAAGGCTACGAAGGAGGAAAGTGATGAGGAAACGCACACAAACATCCTTGTGGGGTCATCTTGGGCCGATGATGTTGAGAACAACCCGGACACCGATTCGGAAAATGAATTCATCTTGGGTGTGGGACAGAAGGCTACAAAACTGGCTGCCGAACTGGAAAGCGCATTCAAAAAGACCCAGGACGCCGTTGATACTCTGACCAAACAGGGTACGATTCATTTGACCAACCGCAGAGTGCTCAAGGAAGCACAAGACTTGATGGGGCAGTACTCAACTGAGTCATCCGGAAATCCCGGAAATATCCCTATCAAGATTGTTGATGCTGAGTTGGAAAAGATTGCTGCGGTGTTGAAGAAATTCGACCAAGCGGTTGAAATCCTTAAGAGTTGCGCGGCGGAAGCTACTGCTCTAACGGACGACCGCGACGCTCCAAACATTCAGTCGTAAGACTCGCCTAATTTAACAAATTACATGAAGTGCTGAAACACGCATAGTAGTTTGTTTGTATTTTTTGGTTATTTTTTTTATACACATTATTAATATACATTAATAAAAATGTTGAAAAGTTTAATTTGGTTCATTGTTTTTATATGCATTATTTGGTTAGTTATAATCAACTGTAATAAAATATGCGGTTGGTTATCTAATCTTAAAATAGGAAAGAATTCGGTACCGCAATCTGATGGTGCGTATGACGGCACGTATGATGGTGCGTATGATGGTGCGTATGGCGAAGGCTCACCATCACGCGTGGCAATGGACACATACGAACACATACTCCCATACACAGTGGAGGTTGGCTCATCATCGCATATTGAACAATACCTTACCGGATTGTTGGGTAAACAAACAGTAAGCGATTGGGTTAGGTCGCAGGGTGTGCAAAAACCGGCATTACTTGAATTACTAATAACAGGCGCAGTTCGAACGCAAGCGCAAACCGTTCATGAATTAACTACACTATTAGATTTGCGTTATTTATGGTTTATCCCAAGTAATAAACACGCAGTTATGTTAAATTCGCATAAATATGATTTAGGATTACGAAGCGAACTTCGCGCTAAAATTCGCAAAGATGCATCTACACTAAATGAAACAGAAATAGATAAATTAACTGACAAATTACTGGTTGTTGCAAAATCGTATTATAAACTTAAGTCTAATTATGTAAAGAAGCCGGTTAGTGCAATTAATAAAGCCAAAGATGATGCGTTTGAGTTAGATTATATAGGTATTGAAACTCCGATTAAATATTTAATTGGTTGCGTCAAGTTTACACAAGATGCGCCAAAATCTATAGATGAAAAATTACGTGAAATTGACTTAATGAGAATGTATCCTAAAGACCCATATGCTGTGCGATTATTTATTGATAGAATCCGCCGCGACATTAAAAATATTGAAGGCCTACCAAGTAATCAGCGTTTTGGTGTTAACTCGTTATTGAGCAACATAGAACGTGAAAATAATATATTAAATTGGGGTAATCACATTAAACAGGCAGAACGTGATCAGTTAAACCTACGGCGTAATCAGTTAAACTTACAACGCGAAAGAGAAAATCTACAACGTGAACGTGAGCAAGCACAAAGGGAGCAAGCACAAAGGGAGCAACGTGAACAAATAGAACAGGCAAAGGCGGAATCCATAGTTACAGCGCAAGAAGAAAAAGAAAAACGAGAAGCACAATCACAAGCACAAGTTTCACAATTAACAGGACAGGAGTTTAAAAAGGATGATCCATTTTATATTCCAGGGTTTAAAAAAGGCGAACGTAGACTAAGCTCCCCCATCTAATGTGATTGTGATTAAATAAGCATAGTTATATGATTGTGTTTATGTAATATCAAAGTAGCAGAATTATATTATAAAAAAATAACAAATACATATTTGCGGCATTACCCATCCTTTACAAACCCAACAATGAATTTCACAAGGTCAACCGGCAGGCAACCCGGATTTTTGCACACCCACACAAAACTGTACGCGCGGCTCAACCTCTTTTTTCGTTCTGCGGAAATAATATCAAATACTTGCCGTGTGTATTTAAACTCACGCTGGTACAGATATAAAGTATCCTCATCCACAGTCTCACCAGATTCACGCCAATCGGTGTACTCGTCGTTGGTTGTCTCGTCGTACAAATCTTGCGACCTTGACACCCCACACAATTGTCTGATGTGAAAATCCATCTTCTCCTCCCAATCAAACAATGACGCGTGGTTGGAATTCTCAATTGCGTGATTGAATTCTCCCTGCGACAAACCGTACTGTTGTAATTTAATGCTGTATATCAGCACCGTCAACGGGTTGAAAGATATCACACCTTTTTGTATGTGTGTGTCCAAGTACTCGCTAAAAACTACAGCAAATTCCCGCGGCTCGATGGTGTTAGCGGTTGATTTCCCGCTACTTAATTCAAGAATATGCCTGGTGTACCTACCAGGTGCGGGTGGATGCGGTTTTTTCTTTTCATAAAAGGGTGCGTGCATTTCCGCAATCAACGTATCTCTCCTTTCTTCTTTAGTTGCGCCTGTCAACACAAACGGCTGCGATGGACCAAATAGAACACAGATGGTTATGTAATCCAAACACCCCATCTGCTCCAACACCACCGGCTCTGACTCCGGCTCTGGCTCTGACTCTTGCTTCATATGCGCTCTCCCTTCTGACTCTGACTCTTGCTCTGACTCTTGCTTCATATGCGCTCTCCCTTCTGACTCTGACTCTGGCTCCGGCTTCGGCTCTGACCCCGGCTCTGGCTCTGGCTCTGACTCTGACTCTGACTCTGGCTCTGGCTCTTGCTTCATATGCGCTCTTCCTTCTGACTCTGACTTCATTTGTACCCTCCCTATCTTTGCCCAACACGAACGTGATTAATATATTGTTGTTTTTTTTCATTTTTTTAATGTATGTGGTGAAATATAAAAATAAGCTTAGTATTAGATAGTAGAGATTAAGTAGCCATATTATTGGTAAGTATTCTTAATACTGGTAAGCGTAAATTTATAAAAATGGCATTAGGTTTATTATTTGGCGGGGTTGAATTTGCGGCGTCAGCGATATGGTGGGGTGCTAAAAGTGTATATGGTGTCGCGTCTTATATATCTACTAGTCGTAGTCAACAATCATTACTTTTGCGATTAGAAGGAATTGAAAGGAGATTGGATATGTTATTGGATGAGCAAAACTCTATTCAAAAAGACGCCGAGTTTATCGACGATACTATAGAAAAAACAGTTAACAATTCTTCTCCAGAAATATTGTTTAATGAAAATTATGACCCACCCACGTTATACACTAATAGTGTTATTGTGGTTGATGAGGATGACACTGATATCATTAATAATATCACCATTATATAACTATTTACCCATTATAGAGTAATAATTATCAACTATATAGAAACGAAATATCATAATCAAATATACATAATCAATTATACCGTGATAGATAAAATATATAAACTGTATTTTATATAATATAAAATGGCGTTATCTGCAGGGCAATTAATCGTTATGTTTGGGGCGGTTACATACATTATAAGTATATTTGCTCTTGTGTTTGCTGCAATAATTACACAGGGTATATATTGCGACAATACTTTAAAACAATGTAATCTTAGCAGGGTAGATGATGTATATGAATGGAGTTTTGTAAATAAAAATAATGTAAATAATAAAAATTGTATATATGATGGAGATATTAATTTATCAAAAAATACATGGCGAGTAGTACCGTGTTATTATGACGATGGTCTTAATGTAGCTAGTACCAACACCAACACCAACACCAACACCAACACCAACACCAACACTAACACTAACGACAAATTATATAATGGCTACAGTAGCAACCATAGCAACCATAGCAACCACAGCAACCATACCATAATTGGTGGGGTGAATGGTATATCATTTGAAAAATCAAATGAATGCCCGCTGAAGGATTGTAAGCATTATCTTGTGTCGGTGGGGTTATTGATTATGGCAAAATGGATATCCATTATAGGAGGATGTTGGTTATTGACTGCGCTTTTTATAGTTTTATGTCAATACTTATATAAAAAAATATTACAAACATATATAAGACGTAAGCATCGGAATAGGTTAGATGGATACGATATTACGGTTAGGCATGATATCGTAAATGTGCGTGATACTATAGATGGGTATAGTGTTATAAATATGGGTGATGATGTAAATGGGCATGACGTTAATTATATTGCGGATAGTTATTATAACGGTAGTTATGCATATAATAAATAATAAATTTAATCACCGCAAGATTATATGTTATTTTTTTATATTTAAAATTGAAACCTGCATATTACCATTATACACCAATATTACGACGTAATAACGTTTTAAACAAACAGCACATCTAATATTATATTTATCACGTCGTAAAGCAACACAAATATAATCTAGTCAATACAAATATAATCTGGGCAATACAATTATAATCTGGGCAATACAAATATAATCTAGTCAATACATTTATAATCTGGGCAATACAATTATAATCTGGGCAATACAAATATAATCTAGTCAATACATTTATAATCTGGGCAATACAATTATAATCTAGTCAATACATTTATAATCTAGTCAATACAAATATAATCTAGTCAATACAAATATAATCTGGGCAAATGAATACATCCAAAGAAACAGATATTGCAGATAATGCAACCTCACCAATTCCGAATTTAGATACTATTAAAGAAATACGCGAACTTGTAATTGCGGGACTCACTGATACACAAGCCGGAAATCTGCAAGAAACCGCGAAGTCTGCATTATTTAGCATCCACAACAGTAAAATGTGCGTTAATATTAGCTATCAGCACGGCATTGATGCCGATACTAATGATGATATTTATAATATTATTGTTGTTGCAGACTATACAAGCGCAATTAGTGCAGTAGAAGTACTACGAACTCATCAAAGCGATTATTCGTGTGGGGGTAAAATTATTCATACCCCACATGAAATAGCCGATGCCATACTAAAGTCAAATATATTTAATCATCCCGATAATGAAAGAATTAGTTATAAATATACCGGCGATTCGGATAATTCACAGGCGTCTAATTCGCAGTTATCTAATTCACAGTCATCTAATTCACAGTTATCTAATTCACAGTCATCTAATTCGCATGCTGGTAAAAAGAAAATAAATCAAGTTGTACTTAATGATGAAGATGAATGGATTAATCTTGCAACCCGCGCCGGTGATCGGGGAATTATGGTTATACTCGCAGGTATTATGTTTGCAGCGGCAGTTATTGTATATGGGATGTATTTAGAAATTACAGGTGCAAATATTGGATATGAGTTATGATGTGTGTGGTGTATATGGTGTATATGATGTGTGTGGCGTATATGGCGTTATATGGCGTTATATGGCGTTATATGGCGTATATGGCGTATATGGCGTTATATGGCGTTATATGGCGTTATATGGCGTTATATGGCGTATATGGCAAACCCAAAGACATGTTTTGAGTTGTTTTAGCTATGTTTAAGCCTAAAATTAAAAAAATGATTTTTTTCTTCGTAAATAGAACAGCAGCGATGAGCGAGTCTTCGCAGCCACAGGAGCCACAGGAGCCACAGGAGCCACAGGAGCCACAGCGTGGGGAGA
>Ga0233448_1001771_pt1 | contig 16964 bp, 19 predicted proteins | sample SI_124_October20_2_FD_183015 | JGI IMG/M metagenome (GOLD analysis project Ga0233448, IMG submission 183015) | Seawater microbial communities from Saanich Inlet, British Columbia, Canada - SI_124_October2016_150_MG | ecosystem: Environmental > Aquatic > Marine > Inlet | place: Canada: British... | reverse complement strand
TGGCTTCTTAGATGAAATACAAGACCAATTGGAATACCCTAAGACGGACAGAGAGCAATGGGTTAGAGCTAAGCTAGAGTTAGCATTACAAGATTTGGAATATTTAAGTGGGGAGTTTGAAGATGAACATTAAAGAAGCCATAACAACGTACCAATAGGTTTACCTACAACAACAGCACAAGTGCTACATAAGTTAGAACACGAGACTAACCCTGTTACTAAGTGGGTGCTTCGGGAGATTATTGGTAATAGAATTGATAATGCTTTAAAGGGTAATGAGGTTAATTTAAAAGATTAATTCTTTAATAAAATTTAACTTTCTTAAAGAAAACTATGATATAATAGTACCTGTTAGCAAGACAAGCTTGTTAGCACTTAAAATATAAATATAACTACAAGGATAAAAAATATGTCAAATTTAATGATTAAAAACGCAAGACTAAGTTTCCCATCACTATACTCAAAGAGTGTGTTCGATGGTAAAGAAGGTAAGTATGAAGCTACCTTCTTATTCCCTAAAACAGATACAGCTACTTACGATGCAATTATGGCTTCGATTGAAACTTGTAAAAGCGACAACAAGATTAAAGTATCAGCATCTAAGTTGTTCATCAAAGATGGCGATGAAGTATTTGATGAAAAAGGATACGATGGTTATCAAGGTATGTGGGCGGTTAAAGCGTCTAACAACAAACGACCAACGGTAATTGACAGAGAGCGTTCTCCAATCCTAGAGGAGGACGACATCATTTACGCAGGTTGTTATGTAAATGCTCTTATCAACTGCTGGGGACAGAACAACAACTTCGGTAAGCGTATTAACGCTAACTTGATGGGTGTTCAGTTTGTTAAAGAAGGTGGTAGCTTCGGTGACGGCGCGAAAGTAGCTGACGCTGGTGAGTTTGATGAGTTAGACGACTTGTAAACTCTTTGGGGAGATAGCTCTCCCCTTAGTATCCACAAAGAAGAATATGGTATCGCATCTAGTCAATGCACCCACAATCTCCCTCCATATTCTTCTTTGTGAGTATTTTATTAACTAAGTGTTCCACACTAAAAAAGGATAAAAATGAAAAAACTAATTTGCTTGGATATTGAAGTTTATCCAAATTACTTCTTATTGGCTATCAAAGGTTTAGACAGCGGAAAGCTTATTACATTTGATACGCAAACTAAACTAGCCCCCCAAGATAAGCGAGGCATCCACAAGGTGTTGCGTTCTTACACCTCATTCGGTTATAACTCATCTAGGTATGATATGCCGTTGATTCAGTGTATGTTGAACGGTGACTCTTGTAAGGACTTGTACAACAAGTCAAAGAAGTTAATCCAAGACCGTGTACCACACTGGCGCATAGTAGAGATGACAGAGGACTGGGATCACATCGATATCAAAGAACCTGCCCCTGCTGTGATGATTTCATTGAAGAACTACGGTACTCGTCTTGGTAGCAAGAAGTTATGGGACTTACCCTTTGACCCACATATCCCACTAAAAGACTCGGAGATTGAAACTCTTAACGCCTACTGTGAGAACGACCTTGATACAACTATCGATTTATATCATAGTATTAAACATCGCATTGAACTGCGTGGCGAGTTAAGCGCACAGTACAGGACTGACCTTAGATCAAAGTCTGATGCTCAAATCGCTGAAGCTGTGTTTGTTAAAGAGTTGAGGTACAAAGGTAAACCACCTGAACTTCCTAAGAACTATCGAGTTACGTATAAGCCACCGTCTTGCGTCTATTTTGAAACAGATGACTTGAATGAACTTCTAACAGACATTACGGCTGTGAGGTTTGAAGTTGGAGCGAACGGTTCAGTTAAGATGCCTAGGGAGTTATCCAACAGGAAAATTGTGATCGGTGATACAACCTACAAGATAGGTATTGGTGGCTTACACTCACAGGAGAAGAGACTTGTAGTTGAGAGCAACAAACATTTTGTACTTAGAAACGCAGACGTTGCCTCCTACTACCCCTCTATGATTTTGGAATTTGGCTTCTACCCTAAACAGTTTGGTAGGAAGTTTCTTGATGTGTATCGAAAGATTTATGACACCAGACTCGCGGCCAAACATAGAGTGAAAGAAATAAAAGCTGAACTTGACGAACTTAGAAAAACTGTGGTACAATTGGAAAACAAACTTCAAAAGGAAAACAATGTATCATAAAAGAGGTAAAAAAGTTCAGGGTTATTTGGTGAAAGACCACCCTTTGTATAACACTTACAATGGCATGAAAAGACGATGCAACAAAACTTATGATGTGTCTTATGTTAACTATGGGGGGAGAGGTGTCTCTGTTTGTGATAGATGGATGACCTCGTTTGAAAACTTTACATTGGATATGGGTTTAAAGCCAAACAAAAACTATACATTAGAACGAGTTGATAACGATAAAGGTTATTCACCTGAAAATTGTATTTGGGCTTCTCGTAAGACGCAAGCAAATAACAAACGAGTCTACAAGACCTCATCAACAGGGTATGGTGGCATACGCTTAACAGAAAGTGGAGGGTTTCAAGTCCGCACAAAAGGGGATAGAGAGGTTTTAGGTGTCTTTGCATCATTGAAAGAAGCTCTCAACGCACAAAAGAATAGGATGAAAAATGAAGAGCCTCGTTTAAACAATACAACAGGTCACACTGGGATTAGTGTTCATAGTAATGGGTCGTATATGGTTCGTAAAGTGATAGATGGTAAGCGAGTCTATCTTGGGAATACAATGTCCTTAGAAGAGGGTATTGCGCTTTATGAGTCTGGGTTAAAGAAAAATAAAAAGGAGGGTTCTTGTGGAAGAGATGAGTTTGGAAGATACAAAGCAAAAAATAGTTGATCTTGAAGAAGAGCTAATTTTGCAAAATGTCACCAACGAAGGTGGTAAAATTCAATTAAACGGCTCTTTTGGTAAGCTAGGCTCAAAGTATTCTAAGCTTTATTCACCAGACTTAATGTTACAAGTTACGTTAACAGGCCAACTAATGTTGTTGATGTTAATTGAACAACTACATAAGAGAGGCTTTAGAGTTGTATCGTCAAACACAGATGGTGTTGAGTATTATTGTGAGAGAAGTAAACTCCAACTAGCACAAGCGATTATCGCTGATTGGGAGATAGACACAGGTATGGTTATGGAGCACGGTGAGTACAAAGGTCTGTACGCTAAGGACGTGAATAACTATGTGGCTGTTTACGATGGTTACGTTAAAGCTAAAGGTCTTTATACAAAAACAAGTCTAATGAAAGGGCGCTCAACTCCTATTATATTCGAGGCTATTAGAGAGTATTTACTTAACGCTATGCCCTTGTCGGAAACTATTATGACTTGCAAAGACATTAACGAGTTCGTGTCTGGGCGCACAGTTAAAGGTGGGGGAGAGTACGATGGTGAGTACCTTGGTAAGGTGGTGCGCTGGTACTACTCAACGCAGAGTACAGGTTATTTGTCTTACCTAACTAACGGTAACAAAGTGCCTAAGACAGATGGTGCGAAGCCTATGATGGACTTACCAGATGAGATTCCTGCGGACTTAAATTACCAATGGTACATTGATGAAGCAAACAGTAAATTAGAGGATTTAGGGTGTTAAATAAAAGCGACTTACACGAGTATCAACATAAAGGTGTGAAGCACATCTTAGAGCACAAAAACTCTGCTTTGTTTCTTGACATGGGTCTTGGTAAAACAATTACTACCCTGACAGCTATTGAGGAGTTGATTTACAAAGATGTTGAGAAGGTTTTGATTATTGCCCCTCTTAGGGTTTGTAATAGTGTGTGGGTGCAGGAAGCTGAGAATTGGGAACACACTACGTATATGAGCTTCACTAACCTATCTGGTGGTAGCGCCAATATGTTGAAAGGTTTGAAAGAATCTAGCGACATTTACTTAATCAACAGAGAGAACGTTAAAGCTCTAATTGAGACAACAAAAGGTAAGTGGGATTTTGATATGGTGGTTATTGACGAGAGCTCATCGTTTAAGTCCTACTCATCGCAAAGATTTAAGGCACTGAAGAAGGTTCTGCATCTAATCGACAAGATGGTTCTCTTAACAGGTACACCCTCTCCAAACGGATATATGGACTTGTGGAGTCAGATATATTTACTTGATCGAGGTGAGCGTCTTGGTAAAAACATAACAGCGTTTAGAAACAGATACTTTACAAAAGACTTTATGGGTTGGTCTTACGAGATTAACCCTTACGCCCCCGCTAAGATTCAGAGTCTTATTAAAGACGTTGCGATCAGTATGAGCAGTGAGGACTACCTTGAACTGCCAGACTTCATACCAACAGTCTTAGAAAACAAACTTAGCGGTAAGCTTCTTAAACAATATAAAGAGTTTGAGAAGGAAATGTTGCTCGACCTTGACGGTGAGTTAATTACTGCAATGAGTGCAGCCACTCTTTCAAATAAACTTCTACAATTTTGTAGTGGTAATATTTACGGGGAGGATGGTCAAATACATCACTTCCACGAGCTGAAGCTTGACACCCTTCAAGAGATTATTGACAGTAGCCCTGATGAGAACTTACTTGTAGGCTACAACTACAAACATGAGCTTACAGCGCTTAAAAAGAAATTCCCTGACGCTGTTGTGTTAGACAAAGAAGGGAAGGCTGTGGAGCAGTGGAACAGAGGTGAGATAAAGCTTCTACTCGCCCACCCTGCATCAGCAGGTCATGGATTAAATCTACAAAAAGGAGGGAAGACATTAATATGGTACGGTTTTACCTGGTCACTTGAGTTGTATCAGCAGTTTAACAAACGACTACATCGTCAAGGACAGAAAGATAATGTGAGGTGTATTCATATTACTGTTGGTGATATTGAATATAAATTAATGAAAACGTTGAGTCAGAAAGACGCAACTCAACAACAACTATTAGATAACTTAAAAGGATAAAAATATGAGATTAATTAAAATTAAAAACCACCTGGTAAACGAAGATAAATTTATTGGACTTTTTTGGGAAGACAGCTACCACGCGGTTGCTTATTACTATGGTAGAAAGGGCAACATTGCAACGGCGATACTAGCAAAAGGGGATGACTGGCGAGTAGCTATGAAAGAAGCAGCTGCTGATATGCTCTTCGATTTAGAGCAAGAAGAAAAGGAGGCATTTGATGGAGAGAGACGTACAAAAGCAGATAACTAAATATCTTGAAGGAAAAGGTTATTACGTTGTGAAGGTAATTAAGGCAAACAAAAGCGGTGTGCCAGACTTACTCGCTTGTAGTAACCAAGGTAAGTTTTACGGTATTGAAGTAAAAGATAAAGGTAAAAAGAAGAACGTAACCAAACTGCAAATGTTGCACATAGACCTGATAAATAAGACAGGTGGTGTTGCATTTGTGGCTGATTCTATAGAAGACGTAAAGGAGCAATTATGAGTAAAAAAGACGAACATATCACAGTAACACCCGAGGTATTTGAAAAACTAAAAGAGCTTTGCAGTGGTACGCTACGAACCAAACGTGCTGAAGTTAGTAAGTTGATCGAAGACGAACACAAGAAAGTATTTAAAAAGGAGAAATGATGTTTGAATGTAAACAATGTGAAAGAAAGTTCACTAGCCAACGTGGGTTATCCATGCACCTTCATAAGTGTGTGGTTGGCGACCCTAGGGTAGTTAAACTTGAAAAACAAATCGCTACTACTAGAGACGCAGTGGCTAAACACCAGTTAGAGATGGAACTGAAGGAGCTTAAAAATGGAACTGCGCGCAGTTGATCTGTTCGCAAGTATCGATTTACACGGTCTTGCGAAACACTACGAGAAGATGAACCCTAAGTTACAGATAACAGTTGAGAAGATAGAGGTTGACAAATCAGACAGGTTATCTTCTTGGTTGTTTAGGGTGGAAAAGGATAATCAATTGGAGAATATGTTTCTCGACTCAGGTACACCAGAAGAGGCGTACCTGAAGGTCGAGTCTAAAATATATCCTTTTTTGAAAGATTAATCGTCAAAAACACCTTTTTTAGGGTAAATCTTCTCAACAGCTTCACCAGAACCAGGAGGTGTACCTCTGTAGTTTGGTTGGTCTGTTAATAGAGGTTTCGAGACTACCTCACCAATAGACCCATGCTCAACAGGTCTGGATTTGAAGTATTCCTCTTTATAAAGTGATTTAGGGTATTTACCAACTTGCCCGACAGTCAAGGCTCTTGCCTCAACTTCACCGTGTAAAGATAGGTACTGTTGGTAAGTTAAACCACTGGTATTACCACCTTTAGCGAAACCTTCTAAACCTTGGATAGCGTGTTGAATCTCGTGTACTAAAGTCTCTTTGATGTTTTTAATCGGCTTTATAGTGCCTTTTTGCGTCCAATCGAACTGTCTATTTAGTCCAATTGAACCATCAGAAGGACGGTAAAAACCAAGGGTGCGTCTATCCACCATTGATGTAATGTGTACAACTCTGTCAGCTATTTCTGGATACGCTTCATATAACTGTGGCATATCGATAAGGTCTTTTAATTTATGTTGGCCTTCAGTGAAGAACTTGTCTTTACCAGCGCTAATCTTAACGTCTTTACCGTCAAGGTGAAACTTCCAACTGTCATCAACCTGGTCAAAATACCATTGCGTCTTTTCCCAAGTCTTTTTGACATTAGCTGCATCTGTAATATCACCTTCAGAGAAAACTCTACGAGCTTCACTTGGTACAACCATATCACCAATCTGTTTCTCAGCCGCGAGACGAGCAGCGTCTTCATCGATCATCCGTCCAGCACCTGTCTCACCAATCATTTGACTAGATTCGTAGTAACCACCTTTTTGACCGATTTCAAACTCTTCAGCACCTTGCTCACTAATACTTTTCAATTGATTAACAAATCTTGAGAACATAATCGCACCTCTTTGTTCTCTCAACGTGTAGCCTTTTGGCATAGTGTCCATATCAAGAACTTTTGGTAGGTTCTTAACTACATAGTGCATCCTAGCACCCTTAGTTAGACCTAACCATTGTGCAGTGTTTTTAAATGCGAAAGAATGAACACTGTAGGCTGCTCTTATTAGTGGGTTCATAGTTAGTGTGTTTTCACCACCTTCTTTACTTAGAACCGTTTTAGATACTTTCTCAACATTGGCGAATACGTCTTTATATTCTTTCATCAATGATTGAAGAGCTTTACCTTGAGGTGTCTTGAACTGTATCTTATCAACATTTTCATACACTTTCATGAAGTTGACAAAACCATCTTTCGTCTGCTTATCTAAGATATTGCTAACTAACTGACCTTCTACTTTATTTGAAGCTTCACTTCTTTTACCCATCAGGGAAATAAATGAATCGTACGAGCTACCTTTTCTCTTAGCCTTCATCTCACGTACGATTGTATCAAGGTGTTTTTGCTCGATATTACTATCTTCGTACTTAAATCTTGAGAAAAGCTTTTTAACATTAGCTTGCGCTTTCATTTTCTCAAGTTTAGCCAATGTGTCATAGCTATCGTGCATTGTTTCTGGTAAATACTCTTTATATAAAGCATTTAAATCGCCATAAATTTCTGTATTTTTGACGTAAATATCTCTTTCAGCTTGAGTCAAGTCTCTTGATGGTTTGTTTTTAATAAACCTGTTAAAGAAATTAGATTTTAATTTCTTTAACATTGGTAAGTTTATCTTACCTTCGTAAAGCATACCTAGAGCTTGTTGGTCATTAGCCGCAAGTTGTTGGAATAAAGGAATTGCCTCTCTGTGTTTCTTTAGTGGTACAGATATGTCACCGTAATGTGATCTGATAATATTATCAAATTCATCCCACGCTTGACCTCTAAGTGTATCAACCTCATTTACAAGGGTTTGGACACCTACCTCATCAGCTTTATCAATTTTAGACTGTAGGTCATCACCAAGAGATTTAGCATACTTGTTGAATTGTGAATGTAGGTTGTTTGCGTCACTTTTAGTTAACCCTTGGTATAGAATTTCTCTAGCATTTGGGTTTCCGAAGGCAATCGCTGTTGCTTTTTGACCCTCATTCATTGTTTGAGCGTCAATACCCATTATCTTAGCGTACTTATCAAGATATGATAACTCTTCCTGAGCGGTCATATCAAGGTTTTCTTTAAAACGGCTGTATAACTTACCCTCACCACCTAACGCAGGTATCTTGTTGATAATCGCACCAATCAACTTACCACCAGTCATAGTGATAGCACCTGCTGTAGTACCGCGTTGTGCAGACTCACCATAGGTTTCACCTTCTACAACACCTTTAGCAAATTCAGCGCCTGTTTCATAACCAGTAGCAATCCGTAAGTCGTGTGCTAATTGAGTGCTAACAACTTCTTTTGTGGTTGTGGTAGTTAAGCCTGGTGCTACAAATTTAGTACCTTTAAGGAAAGGAAGTGCTATAGCTGCTAGGTTAAAGCCCATTGAGCCAATGTTAGCTGGTGTGAAAATATCACCCTCTTTATGCCCCATTCGTCTTTCAAGATCAGCAATAGTCTTTTGATTCTCAGCAAACCACTTACGAGTACCATGCACTTGTTCAGCGCCAACAAGGTCTCTTACCTTGTTTTCTAAGTCTTCACCGAGAACAGCCAACATTCCTAAAGGTTCTACAAACTTATAACTAGAAATACCAAAAGAGGTTGCTGATGCTTCCAGGTCACCAATAGGGTCTTCAACAGGAGCATCTTGTTCACTAAATTTATTCTTAGCTGTTTTAAGCTTTAAATAGTCAAGCTCCGCTTGCTGTTGTTCTTTATATTTCTCTTGAGGCATGTTGGCAAGCAGTGTGTCATACTGACGTTGCATAAGCGCATCACCTTCATTCTCTTGTTTAAGTTGATTCAAGTTATTAAGCTTGTTCTCATACTTATTATTAATAGCTTGAATCTGCTCAAAAGGAAGATCAGGTTCATAAGCAGGTTGTGTTTCTACGACAGGCGCGTCTACAACAGGTTGTGTCTCTACAACAGGTTGTGTCTCTACGACAGGAGCGTCTACCTCTTGGGTAAACTCTTCTCCGTCATTCCATAAAGCAGAACTCTCAATTTTACGTTCTTCTTCAGGTACATCGACCCACTGGCCGTCAGCTAATCTAACTGTGTTTACATTAGAAGGAATGTCAATGGTCATATTAATCCTTTATTTGAAGAAAGGTGATTGTTGTTTTTTCTTACCAGTAATCGCTCTAAGTTTGTTGTACTCTTTGTTTGGAAGAATGTCTTTCATTTCTTTATCAGGGATAAGTCTACCCATCACTTTCCAATTAGTTAATTTACCATCTTCATACAAAGGTGTAGCTGGCGCGTAACCGAAGTCTTTAGCGTTTTCATAAAAACCAGCTTTAATCACCACTCGAAGATATTTCTTCTTGACTTGAGTTAAGTGTGTTTTCTGAACACTAGCTTTTAAATCTTTATTCAATTCAGCTGTAGTTGACTGCAACAATTTAAGCTCGAGCTCAGTTACCTGGCCAAGAGCACCACCTGTCTTAGATTCAGCTCTCATTTTACGCAACTCTTCAAAACCCATAATAGCGTTGATCGTATTGTATTTAGATTGTAAGCTTAGACCTTCTGTGCCACCAATCCAACCTGTGACCTGTGCCGCAAGACCTGTAGCGAACCACTCCTCATCTACAATGGCTAATGCTTCTTCAACTTTAGCAATAACAGTGTTGGCTGACTCTACTGTACCTGCGTATATAGTAGCTTGTCTTTGTTCAGCGCCTTTTGCTTCATTGTAAGCTTTAGAACCTTTAATTGGAACAAACTCAACAATCCTACCAGTGCTATCATAGATAGGATTCATTCCTTCTGGAATTTTCACCTGTTCATTAGTTTTCAAGTTATTAATTGTTAACTTGCCAGTAGTTGCTTCTTTTTGAACAATCGCATGAGATGGAATACCAAGAGCCTGCTTCTCGTCAGTGTTTAGAACACTAAACTGGTTAGTAGTAGTTCCAGTATCCTCACTCATATATGTGTTCACCACTGACTGAGGTAAGAACTTAGTATCTTTACCTAGTTGATTCTGAATATTTTGTTGAACGGTAGAAGGTAATGTTGTAATATCAACAGTTGACAATCCTTCTTTTGGAGACCAATGTTTTTGCTTGAACTCCTCAATCGGTATGTTGTTGCCAGTTCTTTTGTTGTAAGCACTATAAGCTCTTTCCATTTCAGTAGAGCTATCTTTGTCAGCTTTAGGAGGAAAGTAAAGTAAAGGATCAAAAGGTGCAGCCTGCCATTTACCGTCTTTATCTTTAATTTCAATCTCGTAGTTCTTATCGTTTACTCTTGTAGTCTCTTGCCAGTTAGGTGCTTTCTGTCTCATCTTGAGAAAGTTAGTAGCTTTAGTGTTACCAGCGTAGCTCTTATTATCAAACGTAATACTACTAGATCGCTGATTAAGTTCAGGGTTCTTTGCCACAACCTTCTTAACCACTTTGTCAACTGCCGCGCTTTCTGCTTGAGCAACCTCTGCTGTTTGTTCTTCAGTGGGATTTAATTCAGTTAAGGTGTCTGTGTAAAGCTTATCTTTATCATCATACGCAGCCATTTGTTTATCGTAAGCATTTGTAAGACCTGCATATTCCTCCGCAGTTGTAGCATCAGCTAAATCTTTCTGATACTTCATTGTCGCTTCAGCTTTTTTTAATGTGTTGTCTGCTTTACCTTCTTTAGCTGTGTTAAGAGCGGCTTTTTGCTCTTTAGCCATCTTAGCAACAAGCTCTTCACGCTTTCTTTCTGTTTCCGCTTGCTGTATTGCTAGTTTCTGTGCAGCTTCATAACCAGTAGCTACACCACCTGCAAACGCTCCAAAATTAAATCCCATATATTGCTCCTAGCCCATTAATAGATTACCAACCACAGAGCCACCGCCAGTAACTGACGCACCTGCAATTGTACCAACAAGACTACCAATACCCGAAGCTGAACTAGCTGCCGCTTGTTGTTGAGCTTGAGCGTATTGTTGATTAACGCCAGCTAAACCTACAGCTGACTGACCAGCAATAGATGCTGCCTGCCCTGCTGTTTGACCAGCACCTGCTAAATAGTTTTGAGCACCAGCGTAAATACCTTGACCCGCTTGAGCTGCTTGTGTTAATCCAGCGATACCTTGCATTGTGGCTGCTTGTTCTAACTGATAATTCTGTAGGTCAACTGAAGTAGTTACACCATAGACATTTTGAACGCCACCCAGTTCAGCTTGGTATGCGCCTTGCAAACCAGCTGAACTTGCTTGTAGTTGTTGCCCTGCTAATTGCGCTTGTTGCGCTCTAATCGCTTCTGACTGACCTAGTGCTGCTTGCCTAGCTTGTGTACCTGCTCCAGCTTTAGCCATCGCTTCTTGTGAATAGGTACTAGCTAACAACTGAGCCTCAACACCAGAACCACCTATACCTCTTTGAGCTAAGTGACCTTCAAGTTGTTGTCTAGCTTCAGCGTAAGCAGTTGAAATACCTGCTTTAGCAGCACCTGTTTCTCTACTAAGTATAGCTTGGTCAATTGTTCCAGTCGCTTGTTTAATTGTTTCAAGCTCTTTGGAATAGTTGTTGCTTAGGTCAGTTAGACCTTTAGCGAAGTTCGTAGATAACCCAGTAACATCCCCACCATATTGTGTGGTTAGTTTTTGAGATGTTGATACTAGGTTGGCAGCAGCTTCTTGGAACTCAGGTGCAGCTGTAAGAATTGTATCCCTAAGTAGGCTATCAATATTGACTGATTGAATACTCGCAGGGTCAACAGGTTTACCAGTGATCTGTGACTGCAGTTTGGCAATAGCCTCTTTTGCTTGGGTATCGTTACCTTCTCTAAATACTTTTTCGTAATACTCTCTATCTTCTACAGATAAATCATATTGATCTTCAGCAATTTTAGTTAAAGCATCAAGATTCTTAGCTTGGGATTCCCATAACTCTTTTTCTTGAGCTGTCGCTTCTCTTTGTGATGCACCGCCGCCTTTACTACCCATTGTAAACCTTTTCGTAATTTATAAACATTTTCTTGCAATCAAAATGCTTTTCTACCATTTTGTCAACACCGTTTTCTACACGAGAGTTGGAAAGCAAGTTCATATTGAGTTCTTCGGCGTATTCTACCACATTTTTATATAGTAAATACGCTGAACGCCCCTTCCTATACTTAGGTTTGATATACGCAATCTCACCGTTATAGTATGGCTTTGTTAAACCACCCATACTATCAACATACGCTAAACTAAAGCCTGTCACTACACCCTTATCAACACAGAGAACAACATCTTTGTTTTTATTTATCCAGTCTGATACAGTTTGATAATAGAAATATCTTGAGCCTAACTGTCTAATATCACCATACACCTCTTGATAAAAAGCGTATAACATATCGACAACTTCCTCATAGTCAAGCAGATCCATCTTTTTTAACTGCATGCTATCTCCTTTTATATGCTTCTGTAATCTTATTTATCGCATCAACTAATTTATTATACTCAACACCATCTATGCCATAGCTTGTAGAATCCTCAACCTTTTTAAGAGGTCTAATTCTTTGCGTTGCTTCAAGAACTTTCTCTAGCTCATTTACCGCATTTCTAGTTGCTGGGTCTTTAATTAAACTCGCTTTTCCCATCTTATCCCTTTAATTCTGTATATTGGTATTTAAGACCTTCCACTTCACTTGTTGTAATGATTTCAAACTGAATGTCATCACCAATACAACCAGATGGTAACATAAATTTCTCTTGGTTTGTTGCTGTGTGTTTTAATACAGTATCAACGTAAACGTTAATTGTATCCGCCACACCGTCAACAGTCACCTGTCGGTAGTGCTTCTTAATATTAATAGACCCATCTGTTAACCTGCCTGTCTTCCAAGTAGCTTCCATATTTGTGCCACTATTGATAAGTGCGTGAACATCGAATGTGCCGTTTAACTTATCAACAATAACGTATAGGAAATCGTCCTCTCTATTAAACGCCACAGACGTAACATTCTCAACATAGATTGTTGATACTTTCAAACCACTTGATAAGTCAATAATAACAATACCGTTATTGAACACACCGTAATACTTATCTTGATACCCTGCTGCGTACTTAATACTGAAACCAGAACCACCATCCCACTTAGTGGTAATATCGTGGAATGTCGCGTTACCCACACGAGCAAACTCATCCCACGCAATGCTCTTCTTAGTCAATACTTGGATGTTTGCACCATCAAATAGACAAATACCATTTAGGGATGTCCAGATTAAAAACGCATCAATATTTGCAACTGTGTGTTTATTAACACATCCTTGATTAAATGGCATACGTTGAAGGACAATATTATCTCTATTGTTACCAGAAAGCGTATAGGCTGATGTTCTAGTAAACGCAATAATGGTATCACCAAACTTACCCAAACCAGTACACTCACGATCTAGCTGTACATAGTCAAGTGGATGCCAGAACTCTGGTCTGCCTGTTTGTGAGAAATAAACTCTCTTATCTACTGCACCATAGAATGTACCTTTAAGCTCAATAAGCATATCCATGTTATCATTTGGAGCATAGTTCTCGAAGCTTGTTAGTTCAATTCTTGATACGTTAATGTCAGCAACACTGTCGTAGTAGCAAAGATCTGAACCATCTATCTGAACCAAAGGGTGTGTTGGACTCATATCCTCAACAACAAGGTTAAATGTAGGGTTGTCACCACCTGTTCTGTAAATATTAACAGTGGAGGTAATTGAAGTTAGGTATGTTGTAACACTAGCCGAATCAACACATAATTTAATTGATTTATTCTTTGTAGCAGTAGCTGAACCAATAACAACTGGGACTGATTCAATACCATCGCTGTCAACTAGGGTAACAGCGTATGTGTATTCAGCGTTACTCAACTGGCCTATAACTGTGCTTGTAGAAACAGTTATAGGATAAGTTGCTTGATCGTATGGGTTTGGAGCTTCAGCATCAACACCTACATCTGGGTCTGGTGTTACTGTGCTGTCATAACGTAACAAACCATAAGAACCATAAACCCCATCTGTCCAATATAGTCTCCCAGCGTACTCATCGTAGAATCTATTATCAGACATACTATCGTTTGTGATGATAGAGCTACCATAGACGTATAGATGTTCACCCTTAACATTCTCGATAAACTGCATCTCTTGAAGGGGAGTTAATACACCGTTCTCAAGATTTACATTCTGACAAATAACCGCTTCGTTTCTACTGATAAGATGAGGGTCTATCTTTGTAGATAGACCACCGTCAAATGTAATTAATTCTGAAATTGCCATCTGTTACCACCTAATCTTAATATAACCGCCAGTACCATTACCACCGTTAGCATTATTACAGCCACCGCCTCCACCTGATCCATAACCTGAGCCAGCACTACCAGCAGGACCTGTACTACCAGGACCACCACCAATACCTCCCTTACCGCCTGAGCCGTGAGGGGAAGTGCCACCTTGACCAGCTACACCACCCGCCCCTGTGTAAAGACTGCCATTTTGACCATCTACACCATTAGGTGTTCCACTATTACCCCAACTACCTCTACTTCCACCTGCACCACCTGTGCAAGTTAATGAACCAAAGGTTGTGTTGCCACCTGCTGCACCTGTACTACTCCCTGTACCACCTGAACCGATAGAATAAGAAAGAACTTGCCCTGGGGTTACATTAACAACCTCATTAGTGTACCAACCACCTGAACCACCGCCACCTGAACCGTAGTCTGAGCCACCACCGCCACCGCCTCCTGCTCCACACATATCTACAGATAATTTAGTGACATTAGCAGGGACTGTAAACGAACCTGAACCAGTTGTATATGATTGAGAGCTTGTGTCATAAGACCAGTCACCCCACTCAAGTTTTACATAACCAGCAGCACCCGTGCCTCCTCTACCGTCTGAACCACAGTCTGGGCGACCGCCGCCACCTGTTCCGTAGCCCGACATTCCTGAGTCGTCACCATATAGACCAACATAACAAGTTGATGAGTGATAACCGTTATTTGTACCAAACTTTTCTAATAGAGCGCCATTTATTGATGCACCACCGTAACCATACGATTGTGAGAACCCACCTCTTTGCCCTGTATTACCAGTTACACCAGATACTGTTCCACCTGCGCCTTGTACATTGCCTTGGTAAGGGTATTCGTAACCACCTGAGCCACCGTTGCCACCATTTAAGGTGATCGATACACCTGTACCTGTAATAGTAGTTGCAGTACCATTACCACCATAGCCATCTGTCGAGCTCCCAGGGTAGTCTAATAAGTCTCCAGCACCACCAGAACCTACAGTGACAGATAGTGAAGTACCAGGTGTTACTGCTACAAAGGCTTCTTTAACGTAACCTCCGCCACCACCACCTTGACCAGATACATTATAGTAACCACCACCGCCACCACCGCCAGCACCACAAGCGCTTACTTTAAGCGTATGTACTCCTTCGGGTATTGTGAAAGAGGAACTACCTGCGGTTGTATATTCTTGAGAGCCGTTGTCATAGACCTGTCGCCAAGTGACTCCGTCTTTAATAGAAACGCTCTGGTCAGAGTTTTTCCAAGTGCCACCATCTTTAATGTGTGTTTCTTGAATACGTTCCCAAGAACCTGATTGTTTAACGTAAATAGTCATTTTAGTATCTGTACCAAATGTCTCCGTCTGAACCACCACTTGGTGCTGAAGTTGACACTGTTCTGTCACCATTAGCGTTTGTACCTAATGACCCTAGTTCTGTCTGAACAAACGCAGTAGTCGCCACTTGTGTAGTGTTTGTGCCACTTGCTGCTGTTGTAGCACTGAAAGACTGCGTAGGTGAACCCGCAAGAGCTGCTTTCCCTGCCAAGGCAGCTACAGAAGCGCTAATCGAGATATTTGCAGAACCATCGAACGATGCAGAACCCGTAGCATCACCTGTTAATGAAATTGTTCTTGCTGTAGCAAGGGAAGTAGCTGTAGTAGATGTGCTGGCGTTACCTGTTAAAGCACCAGTTACATTACCTGTGAGACCGTTACTCGCCGTAATTGTGGCTGAGAAAGTCTTAGCACCAGTAACTGTTTGTGTACCTGTAACATTTACAATGCCAGTTTGATTCTCTGCTAAACCAGCACCAACGTATGCGCTTGCACTATTGACATAATTTTCCAAATCGTCAAAGTTGCCTTGGATCAGATCATCTGTTTGATTTACAAGGGTTGTCCCTGTGATTGTGTTTGGTACTGACCAAGCCGCCATTTTATACTCCTAAATTGTTTTTACACTATATTTTAGCATAAGTTTTATCATTCTAACCTATTGCTTCTATCACCACAAACCGAGTCGAAATCAACCCCTTTACTTAGGTGTAGGACAACTGCATTGACATTGAGATTGTTGTGGAGTCATTAGCTGACTACCCATTGTCATCATTTGCTGTGGCATTGCCATAAAGTTATTCATAAACGCCATTGATGCTAACGATAAGGTTACACCTACTGCGAAAACCACAATGCACTTACTAATCTTGTTTATCATTCTTGGTAGTCTCCCTAAAGAATACTCTCTCAGCGTGTTCAGCCTTCTTGCCGATATTAAAGCTGCTTACGGGTCTATGGTAGCCCATGACACGAGTCCAGATTTCACACTTTTGTCTTTCAGAATTATTCATTACTTAACTTCCTTGTATTTGTTACTTAACATCATATCCTCTGTAAGCCTTGCATATGTTCAGTTATCTTACTTTCTGAACACTTCCTACATAACATAGGTTAATTATCTACTTACTGTTGTGGAGTCTAATTCGTCTTTTAAACTCCACTAAATCTGTTGTGTAGTGTGGACGCTCCACTAAGTCCTCTTTGCAGCTTGTGTACCGACATAAAACTCTACTATCATAGCAGCCCACTCAAATATCTCATTGAACTTCAGCATACCTTTGACTGTTACATACTCAATCTCATCAGGTGTTATCTGTATCCCTAGTAAACTAAAACCCTCACGTACAGTTGGTATCA